>Ga0233439_10002027_pt1 | contig 23735 bp, 22 predicted proteins | sample SI_123_September_6_FD_182713 | JGI IMG/M metagenome (GOLD analysis project Ga0233439, IMG submission 182713) | Seawater microbial communities from Saanich Inlet, British Columbia, Canada - SI_123_September2016_100_MG | ecosystem: Environmental > Aquatic > Marine > Inlet | place: Canada: British... | reverse complement strand
TTCCCACCACGTGGGTAATGATTATTGTTCTGATTTTCATTCCGTACACGTGGTTCGGCGTTACTGTTGGCGCGATGGGCGGGTACTACATTCGCCGAAATCAGAAAGAAGAATCAGAGAGTTAACCGCTCTGCTTCGAATATTTGCCTTGGGCGAATACGTTATAGCGAAGACGGAAGATTACGAGTCAGCTCGTGAGCGGAGCGTTCTCGCCGCTGCATTACCTTCGCATCTGGGACCACGACTACTGGGCCGGTGGCGTCACGGGCAATCGAGTCGGCAAAACTTCCAAACATGGACCTGGTTAGTCCTGAGCGCATCCTGGATCCAGAAACTATCCACGAGCTCGTATTCTCGGATTGAAGTCCTAGTACCTGTTGCACGAGATTTTCGGCAACATGTTGGATTTCGACTTGAACTCCGTCGTTAGTGAATACGTTAATCAAGTCGTCTTCAAGTTCTCCTGAAGACGACGATTTGGTTAGTACGACTCTTATTGCCGATCTACTTGCACCGGCGATGGCACTTGCGAACGGTAGTGCGGAATCAACTGCGCTACGGGTGCAAGGCACGATGATCGTTTTTGGTGGATGTGGCGGCTCACCATTTAGTGTGGCGTGGTGGGGGTTGACGATGAGCAGCGGTACAGAGGTGGTTCGCCATAGATGATCGAGCAAACCGGGTGAGAAGAATCGGTGTGGTCGTGATCGAGCGGTGGCTGCAATTGCCACCATTCCAAATGAGCTTGTGGCTGAACGAGACGAGATCATCGGAGCAGGGTCGCCAGTTGCGATGCCCCATCGAGATTTCACGCCGTGTGGCCCGAGCCGGCTGACCACTTCTTCAAGGTAGGCAGCGGCGAGTGACGCTCCTCGGTCGTGCGGTGCATCGGGATAGTGAACTTGACCCGGACGTGCGCCACGAGCCGGGTGGGTAGGTGGCAGTGTGTGAAACAAGGTAGTTTCACCCTCAAACCAGTCGGCGAGCATCGAAGAGAACGGCAAGATTTGTTCTGATCGACGATAGCCGTTCAGCGGAACGAGAATTCGGTTGAGATTTAGCGCGATTCCACGACCGACGGCAAGGCGCCGGATCTCGCCTTGAGTCCGTGAAGTCGAATCTGTCTGTTGAATCATCGTTGTTCTATTACAGCGAGTTTATCGCTTTCATGAATAGTGCAAGACGATTAACTTGTTCCCCGATTTGGATGTTTTCTCCCTCAGCATGAGGATTCAGGCCTTTAGAGCCCATACCGTCGGCAGACGGCACGCCCATGGCAGCGGTGAGATTGGCGTCACTTCCCCCACCGGTCGATTCTTCAGTGAGTTCGAATCCGAACTCGTCGGACCACCCGATGAGCTTGGCTGCGAGTTCAGCGAGTTCAGGCGTGCGTTCCATCGGAGGTCGGTGGAAGTTGCCAGTGATTGTGAGAGTTGTACCTTCGATAGTCGGTGTTAGTGCTCTGATTTTCGATTCGATCTCAGCAGCTTGCTCGTTCGTTCGGACTCGCACATCGATTACGGCTTCAGCTTTCGCTGGAATCGTGTTGCGTGCTGAGCCGCCTGAAATGATGCCCGTGTTGATCGTGATTCCGTTTGGCCAGTCGTTCATCGCTTGGAGTTCAATGATTCTGTGGGCGAGTTCGTGAATTGCTGAAGCTCCCCGTTCTGGAAATGCCCCGGCGTGGCTGGCCTTTCCTTCGACTGAGAGTAGAAATTCCCCAAGTCCTTTTCGCTGTGTTTTCAAAGCTCCAGCTCCGGCTTGTCCCGGTTCCATGACTAGCGCGTACTCGGCGCCTTTGGCTGATTCTTCGACGAGCGGTCGTGAAGACGGACTTCCAACTTCTTCATCTGTATTGAACAGGACTTTTATTGGGCGATTCGGCCAGAGACCTTCTTTCCGAAGAATGCCGAGTCCGATGATCGTTGTGGCTATACCGGCCTTCATATCGAGCACGCCGGGTCCATAGAGCCGACCGTCTTTTTCTGTATAGCCCATTCGTTCGAGTGTTCCAAACGGCCAGACAGTGTCGAGGTGACCGACGATGAGGGCGTGTTGGGTGGCTGCAGCGGCTGGCGAATCGGCTGACCAGTCGGCGATTACGTGGTCGCCGAATTTTTCCTGAGGATGAACTTTTACATCTCCGCCAATCGATGTCAGTAGATCAGCGGCAACGGACGATATGTGATCGTTGGCAGCTTTGTCGCTGGTTGGGGTTTCAATCATCACGAGTTGTTCGATCAGATCAAATAACTCGGTTTTGTGCGAATTTGCGAGTGCGAGCCAGTCAGTCAATTTTTGTATCCAGTACGTGCAGGTATTTCAGATGCACGGATTGTAGGCGTAGATGCTCGATTGTGGGACGCAATATCTACTATGGCAGTAGTGGTTAGCCGTTTGCGACGATTTGGTCGAGAGCATCGATGAGTTCGGGCTTTGGCGCGAAGTTTTCGAATCGATGAGTGACGATGCCGTCTGTTCCGACGATGAACGTCCATTCCTGAGAGGAAAGTCCCCATTCTTCGAGTATCGGAGTGAGTCGGGCTTTGCTGAGGTCGCCTTGAATTTCGTGAGGGTTGGCGTAGAGATCAACGTGCACGAAATCGATTTTATCTCCGTAGTCGTCCTGCAGTTCGCTGGCTATTTCTACTTGCGGCCCGCATACAGCGTTTGTGCAAAACGCCGGGCTGGCAAATACGATCAATAGTGGTCGATCACGTTCGAGTGCTTCTGCGATTGAGTGCTGGTACAGATCGGGATCTCTAAGGCTCCCGGTAGTGAGCGTGGCGATATTTCCGCTGCTTGCGATTGTTCGACTTTCACTTGCGGGTGCAGGTTGCCCAACTGTCACCGAGTGGGCTTTTTCGGCGACTGGGAATCGAACTTCGACGTGAGCGGCTGATCCGTCGGCCCGAGGAATTTCTGCGGAGACTGACCAAAGACCCGAGCGGCCAAATTCGAGATCGGTCGTGTGAATTCCGCGCGTGCCGAACGGGAACAGGAAGAATCGAGCTAACGCAGAGCTTTCGATTTCGGCATTGGGTTCAGCGTCATAGCCGTCGGGGAAGTGATTCGCCGTCAGCTTTACGATTGGGAACTTGATGAGACCGAAATCGTCGCTGAGCACGACGCCGAATCGTTGGACTCCAACTCCGAGATCGGGAGTAGCGAGTTCGAGATTGATTTCTTCAGAGATGACTGTCCAACTTGGCTCTGGCTCAGCGAAAGACGATAGTTCACTAGGTAGCCCTGATTCTTGAACCGACGTTTGTGTCGAATCGGAGGAGGTTACCTCAGGATTTCCGGACGATCCGCAAGCCACAATGGCGACTACCGCCAATCCTGACAACACGAGTGTTAACCATCGGAAATGAGATGCGTTCGATGCTGACACTAAATTCCACTCTCATTGACGCCGAAGGTGAACGCGAATATCGCGAAGTCGTCAGAGTCGGAGGCGAGCTTGACGATGTGCTCACCAAATACAGGTGTTTCGAGAAAGGCGTATAGGCGAGGTTCTGTCACTGTGAAGTACGAACGACCGTCTTCGCCAAATAATACGTCCAATCCAGCTTCGTCTGCTTTGAGCGGGCGCCCGTCGATTTCAATGTAGACGTCGTATGGCTCGGTTCCAGAGGGAGTGACTACTACGTTGGCGCTTCTACCAACGAACTGGAAAGCTATGTAATCTTCGAGATTGCTGGTGGAGCGGGCGTGAGTGATAGATTCAGGTCCGTTCGTCCACGATCCCTGTAGATACCACTGCTGGGGAGTGTAATTTTCGTCGTCAACATACTCCCGAGTGGAATCGGGTTCGATGTAGTACTGATCCTGGCCTGCGTACAGTCCAGACTGTGTGTAATTTCGTTCGTATCCTGCATAAAGCTCACGAGTGACTCGATCAGCGACTGGGTCGCGGTCAGCGGAGTTGATGCTGCCGATTGGAATACTAGAAACGTCCCAGCCTGCTTCAGTTAATGCATCACGAATAGCGTGTTCAGTTTCGACGTAGGAACCTTCGCCGAAATGCCGATAGGTGAGTTGTCCATCGATACCGATGAGATATTTTGCAGGCCAATATCGGTTGCCGAACGAGCGCCATGTGCCGTATTCGTTGTCAAGCACGACTGGCCAGCCGATTCCCTCGCGGGCGATAGCAGCTTCAACGTTGTCGATTCGCTCTTCAAATTCGAACTCTGGCGTGTGTACTCCGAGAATAACGAGCCCATTATCGGCGTACTTGGCATGCCATTCTTTGAGGAATGGAAGAGTCCGTATGCAGTTGACGCACGTGTAGGTCCAGAAATCGACGAGTACGACTTTGTTATCAGCAGTTTGATCGGCAATTTTGAACGGTTCGGAATTGAGCCATCCGTTGGGGTCGTGAACTTCTAGTACGCCGTCTTGATAAGTTGGCAATGGGAGAGGTCGGGTCGCCGTGGGAACCGGTGCCAGAGTAGCGGGCGGAGTGTCTGTGCCAGTGCTTAAGGTTGAAGTGGGGCGAACGACGACTTGAGTTGGCGCGTTTGCTGGATCGAGATCGCCACCGCAAGCGACTGCCGCTATAGCAGTGATTGCAGCGACTGCTGACCATATGAGGAGAGTTTTGTAGTTCTTCATTCGGAGTTAGTGAGAGTGGTTAGGCACAATGGTTGAAAATGAGGCGCGATTTGTGCCGATATGGTCGAGCCGTCGTATATATGTACGGCGACTATTACGGTTTCGGATTTAGGGTTAACGCTACTTTGCGATAAAAGAGCGTCGGGGTTATGGGGCGTTGTTCAGGCTCGTATCTACTCACCGATGATGTAATCGGCTGTTCGATACGAGCCTGAATATTGACCTTCAACTATGTAAGGGCTTCTATTGGGCAGGATGCCACTTCAGCCCATTCTCGCCATGAGCCGTCGTAGTCACGAACCTTGTCGAATCCGGCTAGTTTGAGAGTCCAGAATCCGTGCGCCGCACGGATGCCTCCCTGTCAGTATGTAATGACGTTTTTATCTGGCGTAACTCCGGCTTCCGAGAGCAGTTTGCGAATTTCTTCTGCAGTCTTCAGAACGGGAATATCGCCTTCAGTCATGAAGTTCGTCCACTCCAAGTGAACCGCACTTGGAATGTGTCCGCCTCGCGGCCCTCCGCGCTTGTTGGCACCAGTCCATTCATCATCGGAACGTACGTCGAGGATGATCGTTGAGCTGTCGTCGATAGAGTCGAGCACACGCTCTCGAGATGCGAATATCTCAGAGTTGGCCTTCGCCGTAAACGACCCTGCTGTTCCTGCTGCCGTGAATGACTCTTTCGTAGTTTCACGACCTTCGGCTACCCATTTTTCTAGTCCGCCGTCGAGGATTTTTACGTTCGTGTGTCCGTAGTAGTGGAGCGCCCACATGAGTCGGAACGAGTAGACACCACCACCCCGGTTGTATCCGACTACTGTCGTGTCATCATCGATTCCGAGCTCGGCCATTGTTTGTTCGAACTGCTCGGGACTTTGTATGTGAGTGCGTTCTTCAAGCGAAGTTTTGTAGTAGTGGTCAACTGGGTTAACTGAGTTAGGGATATGCCCTTTTTCGTACTCTTCAGGTACATCGGTATCGACAAGTCTCACGTTCGGATCATTTATATGATCGACGAGCCAATCTGTTGTTACGAAAATTTCTGGCGTTGTGTATCCGCGATCAGCCGGCGGGATAATTGATGGAATAGCCATAAGATGGGGTGAAAATCTTTCGATTGATTGATACCTTTAATTGGTTCGCTGATGCTATCACCAAGCTTCATGATCTCATCACATTACTAGGCAGATACTGCAACTAGAAGTGATAGGTTTTATAGGCGAACGAACGAAAGAACTGACCTCCGTTCGTGTCAGGGGCTGGGATTCATGTGATTGAATCTACCGGCTGGGGCATTTATCGGTACGTTTAATAATTTGAATTTTATACTCGCAGGGCTAAATATCGACCGCGCACCAGTAGAAATACTGGAATGCGTTGCGGTTCCAACTCACTCCCTCAAGGAACACCTTGGGCGACTAGCGACACATGCTGGCGGAGGGGTAATTCTTTCTACCTGCAACCGTACTGAAATCTACTCGGTTGCTGAAGATGTTGAAGTTGGTGTGCGCCAGCTTCGCGAGTACATCGATGCCGTACCTGAGCATGCTGGTGTTACCGGCATCAGTGATTACATTTACACGAAGACTGGTGACGAAGTAGCTGAGCATTTGTTCGGTGTTACGGCTGGTCTTCAGTCGGTAGCACTCGGTGAATCTCAGATTCTTGGGCAGGTTACCCGGGCAATGCAGGCAGCCGGTGAAGCCGGATCTGTCGACCCGATTCTTTCACGACTTTTCCACGCAGCTCTACGAACTAGCCGAAAGATTCGTAAGGAAACCGATCTCGGTCGGAATCGAACTTCGGTTTCTTCTCTTGGAGTTCAGGAACTTCAGAACACTCTGGGCGACCTCAAGGGGCTTCGAGTGCTATTAGTCGGTGCTGGCGAGATGGGTAAGCTCACCGCTCGTGCACTGACCCGATACGGTGCTGACGATATTGTCGTTTCGAGCCGTTCGATGAACCGTGGCAGGATTCTCGCTGAGGAGCTCGGCGCTCCGCAGGTTGCATTTGAAGATATTTCAAAGGCGATGATCGAAGCTGATGTTTTGATTACGTGCACAGCTGCAACTGATTCGGTAATTACCGCGGATGTTGTTGCCAATGCGATGTCGGCTCGCCCTGAACGTAAGTTCAGCATTCTCGATCTGGGTATGCCGCGTGACGTTGAGTCGACATCTGGCGATGTTGCAAACGTGAATCTTATTAGCCTTACCGAACTCCAGGCGAGGTCGGCTGAGAGCTGGGAGATTCGTGAATCGGCTGCTGCCGAGGCTCAAGGTTTGATCGACGATGGTGTTCGTCGTTTCAAGGAGCGTTTGACTGGCATCGAGAGCGAGCCAGTTATTCGAACTCTCGGAGCTCGTGTGGAGCAGATGAGACGTGAGGAAGTCGAGCAAACTCTTGCTCGCCTTGATGGTCTCACCGAAAAGCAAGCGGTATCTGTCGAGAAGATGACTCGTTCGCTTGTACGACGGATTCTTGCCGATCCGATTAGCTTCTTGAGAAGTGAAGAGGAAAGTGCTGCCGAGGCCGTTCAGAAGGTTTTTGCACTTGCCGAGCAGGATGAATACGAACTCGAGTAATTTCGGCCTAATTACGATATTGGTTCAAATCTGACTAAGGGACGCTGTTTACAGCGTCCCTTTTCGCGCCAAAATACGAGGGTTATATTTTTGAGTATGATCGATTCGTAATTCGGAGGCCTATATTGTCCCGCGCAAAGTCAGCAAAGCTGTTTAGCGACGCTAAAACACTAATTCCTGGTGGAGTTAATAGTCCGGCGCGTGCGTGGGGGTCGGTCGGTGGCGACCCTATCTTCTTTAAGAGGGCATTGGGATCACGAGTATGGGATGCCGACGATAACGAACTGATCGACTATGTGTGCTCTTGGGGTCCGATGATTCTTGGGCACGCGAATCCGATTGTGCTTGACGCGGCCGTCGATGCTGCTCGTAGGGGTACTTCATTCGGTGCTCCTACTGAACTGGAAGTCGAAATGGCTCGACGTGTTGTCGATGCCGTGCCGTCTATTGAGGTTGTGCGATTCGTTAGTTCGGGTACTGAAGCAACGATGTCGGCATTGCGATTGGCGCGGGCGAAGACAGGTCGGAACAAGATACTGAAGTTCAACGGTGGCTATCACGGTCATGAGGACGCGTTGCTGGTTGAGGCAGGATCAGGGTTAGCGAACCAGGGAATCGCTTCTTCAGCTGGTGTTCACCCCGACTATGCGGCAGCCACTTTGGTGGCTGATTTCAATGATGTCGAGTCGGTTCGAGCTCTATTTGAAGCGAACAAGGGTGAAGTCGCTGCGGTGATTGTTGAGCCTATTGGCGGCAACATGGGTGTTGTGCCTCCGGTAGCAGGATTTCTTGAGGGGTTGCGTGATCTGACGACGGAGCACGGTTCACTGCTTATCTTTGATGAAGTCATTACTGGATTCCGAGTTGCACTTGGTGGTGCGCAGAGCGTTTACGGGGTTACTCCTGATATCACTTGTTTAGGCAAGATAGTTGGTGGTGGATTCCCCGTTGGGGCATACGGAGCGAGTGCAGAGATCATGAGCGAAGTTTCGCCTCTCGGACCTATGTATCAGGCTGGAACTCTTTCTGGTAACCCAGTGGCAATGGCGGCCGGTATTGCCACTTTGGATGAACTGACGAAGCCGGGTGTGTATGAGCGGCTTCAGGCTAAGACCGATCGGCTGGCGGATGGGGTTCTTGGTGTGTTTGGCAAAGCCGGTGTTCCTGCGGTGGTGAATCGTGCGTGCGGACTTATGACAGTGTTCTTCACGGGTAACGAGGTGACTGACATGGGTAGCGCCTCTGCGACCGATAGAGAAGCGTTCGGAGCGTTCTTCCACGGCATGATCGATAACGGCGTTTACTTGCCGCCGTCGCAGTTCGAGGCTTGGTTCGTTTCGACTGCGCACAGCGATGCGGACATCGCAGAGACGTTGGAACGTGTGGCGAAATCACTGCCATCGTAGAGACGGCGTCAACGGCGATATTGATCGCAGAATCTACTCGATGGTTGGTACTGGGATCTGTAAATAGTGCTGATAGGAGTGTGTTTTGATTTATCGTTTCGCACTGGTTTTACTGTTCGTTATCGTAATAGCTTGTTCGTCATCTGAGGACGCTGAGGGTTCTCTGGGTGATGATACGGTTGTCGTTCCTTCTTCAACTGTCGCAGTTGGCGCTACTTCAACTAATCCGATTAGTCCGACATCAAAGCCGTCAGATTCAGCAGAGAGCAAACCTGAGAGCAATGACGCTGTCGATCCAGATTCATTGAATCCTTATTTGCTGACTATGTTGGAACTGACGCGATTCATAGGTGTGGCGTTGTGGCCGCCGATAATGCTAGATGGCGTCGACTGGGTGGGAGCGCAGCAGGTGATGATTGAGGGTCAAGCCGAGATCAAAGTGGTTCGGGTTACAGTGGAAAATATCTCACCTCCGAAGACCTGTTCTGAGTTCCATTCCGTTTGGCTTGATGTGATGACAGAACTAGAGGCGAGAATTGCACTGGGTGTCGAGGTGACCGGGAAGATGATCAGTGACGATCGCGACGGTGCTTTGCAGTTGAGTGGGGCGTATGAGTATCAGTCGGAGCTATACGGAGACATGGATAGAACGTGGCGAGCTTGCCATGAGTCGATCGATCCGGAGTGGGAGCGCAAGATAGGAATTCAACAGTAGCGTTGAGTGATCTATTGAGTCTGCGACTCTCAAGGCGCGCCAATAGAATGATGAAGGTAAGACTGTGTTGATCGATGTGAAATCGAACTACGAGTCACGCAAGTCCTTCTTCGGCAGGTAAGCGGCGTTAGTCGCGCTCGTGACTTGTCACTCGGCTCCGCGTCGCATTCGACCTACCTCGACTGGCTCAGCATGTACCTAACTCCTTTCCGTCAAGGAAGGGAGAACCTTCCGAAGTAGTTCGGTCTGGTCACATACGGGGTTTCGTAAGTGGCCTAATCCCGATTTCGTAAGCACGAAACACCGCCTGAGGGTAACTACTCAGGCGGTGTTTTTCGTTAAGTCCGTTTGCCTGAACCTGCTTTTTCGCTTTGTTGGTGGGGTGAAGGTGTGATGACCGGTTTTTTACCCTGGTCGCTTGAGAACGATTCGTTCTCAACGTGCGAGCCTAGACTCGTGGCTTTTAGGTAAACAGCCCGGCAGCGTGTGCGTGTAGATCTTTAGGTACGATCACGGTTAATAGCCCGTACAAACCGCGATGTTTCGGTGGTGTAGACACGGCATCGTAATGGTTATCAGCACAGACAGCCGGTCTACCAAGCGAATCGATTCCCGGCCGAATCACTCGCCAACACAGACCAAGACGTTTAGAGGGAATTCCACCATGTCGGTGGGGGCGTCACGGGAAAGCTGGATGCGCAGGTAAAGGGGAATGAATTATGTTTAGGAGCAAAATTGCACCTACGACGGTAGCCCGAAACCAAAAGGGTATTACCGGTCTCGAAACAGCCATCGTGCTTATCGCATTCGTGGTTGTAGCTTCAGTGTTCGCTTTCACGATTCTTTCTGCAGGTGTCTTCTCTTCAGAAGCCAACAAGCAGACGATTCATGCTGGTCTTAGAGAGACCCGCACACGACTAGCTCAGCAGGGTTCTGCCTTCGCTTTCGCTGGTTACGAAGGAAGCACACAAGCGGTCTTCAAGATCGTATTCATCGTGTCGAACTCACTCGCTGGTGAGCCAGTCGATCTGACTGCGCCTTACTCAGCCAATGGCGCAGCCACAGACCCAGATATTGTGGGTGGCGCTAGCACGGCTACGATCATCTCGTATGCAGATGAAAGCCAGCGTATGTCCGATGTAGCTTGGTCGCAGACCTTCATCGGTACGAACAACGGTGACGACTTGCTTGAAGATGGTGAAAAAGCTGAAATTACAGTTTGGTTGATGGATCGACTTACAGGTACGGCAGTTGGTTCGAACAGTTCTATCGGTTATACCGACGGCAACTCTGCCAATGGTGGTAGTGCTTCGGGTCTAACTTCAACTGACAGTCTCGTGGTCAAGAGCACTAGGTTTGTCCTAGAACTCACTCCACAGCTCGGTGCGCCGCTGACAGTTCAGCGTGCAATTCCGCCTGGCCTTCGGAACGTAATGAACCTGAACTAACCAAACAAAAGTTCAGGAACGTTACAAGAGCCCTTATGTAGTGCATTCGAGAGTATTCCCCGGCCGGAAACCTCTCGGACACAGGCCATCTTCAGGCCAGCCGTACAGCGCATCAGGCTTTCCCCCCTCAGTAGGTTCTGGGCGGGTGGTCCGAAGATTACAAATGCCCTTCTCACCCGGCGAGAAGGGCATTTGCTATTTAAGCCGGTGGCGTTCTCGTTAGTCGCGCTCGTCATCGAATGACTCGGCTCCGCGGCGCAGTCTCGTTAGCTCCGGGCGTCGTCGAACGACTCAGTCACGCGTCGCATTCTCGTTAGTAGCGCTCGTCATCGGATGACTCGGCTCCACGTCGCAGTCTCCCCCTCTGACTCCCCCACTCTGGGGGAGGATCGATTGTTCTACTGGCTTCGGATGCTCGAATCAGCCCGCAACTACCAATGTCATCCTGAATTCATTTTCAGGATCTTTCTCCCCCTATTTGCAGCGGTGTATTTTCGTTAGATTCGGACGATGGCGTTCTCGTTAGTCGCGCTCGTCATCGAATGACTCGGCTCCGCGGCGCAGTCTCGTTAGCTCCGGGCGTCGTCGGATGACTTGGTCGCGCGTCGCAGTCTCGTTAGTCGCGCTCGTCATCTAACGACTCGGCTCCGCGGCGCAATCTCCCCCTCTTGCTCCCCCACTCTGGGAGGGAGGACCGTTTGGTTCGGGCGTTGTCGGGCGGCTTGGTGTAGAGGCGTAATCTATTCGTCTCTTGACCTGTTTTTGAATGAGGTGGGGCGATTATTGAAGCGTGATCTGGTTAGCTAAGGTCGACTATTGTTGCGCCGTTGCCGCCGCGGTTTCTTGGGGCTGCGCTAAACGATGCAACTAGTGTGTGCTTCGAGAGCAGGAGGCGAATGGATTCCCTAAGAGTGCCTGTTCCATCGCCATGGATGATCCTCACACTTGTTAGGCCTTGAATCGAGGAGTCGTCGATGAACTGTCTGACGATATCGTCTGCTTCGTGCACTCGTGAGCCGCGAATGTCCAATTCGCCAGAAGTGTTTGCCGCTTCACCAGCTGTAATCGTGTTGATCGTGATATTTGGCAGTTCGTTGGGTGATTTCTTCGCCTTCACTGGATCGGCTGCTTTTATTAATCGCAACTGCCGTTCGTTCAGTTCGATTCGAGAATTACCCATCATCAGTTCGACGGTTCCGCCAGAGCTGACTTCGATTACAGATGCCCGAACATTGAGGCCTTTGATTTCGACTTCATCGCCCGGTTGGAGAGGTCGATTGTCGTCGACATCGTCAGTCTTGCCGACTTTCTCGGCAGGAGCAACAGGAAGCCAGGTAGGATCGGAGAATTGACTTCGGACTCTACCGATGGCTCGCTTCGCCACTTCGAGATCATTGTCGTTCTTGGCTTTGGTTACGATCTTGCGGAGCGATTGCTGGATCTTTTCGGTTTCACGCTTTAGCTCCATGCGTGATTTTTCGATCATATCTTCTTGCGCACGGGTTACATTTTTAAGCTTGTACTGAAGATCTTTCCGAGCCGTTTCCGCTTCTATCTTGGCTTGTTCGGCTTCGGCGAGCATTCGGCTAGCTTCTGCACGTTCTCGTTGAAGCTGTTGAAGAATGGTTTCCGCTTCGGCGCGAGACGGGTCCATCATCGATTGGGCGTGGTCGAGCACGTGACTGGGCATGCCGAGGTGCCGAGCGACGTGAATGGCGTAGCTTCGACCGGGGATGCCCATAAGCACTTGGTAAGTCGGGCGCATAGTGTCGGGATCCAGCTCGACGGAAGCGTTTGCGAAATCTTCTGATTCGGCGGCAAATTCGGCGACTGTTCGGTAGTGCGAAGTGATCGCAATCGGCATGTCGTTTTCGGCGGCGTGAGCCAGAACTGCCCTTGCTAGTGCGGAGCCTTCTTCGGGATCGGTTCCGGTGCCGAGTTCATCAAGCAGTATCAGCGAGTTTGGCGTTGCTTCAAGTAGGATTTCGATTACTCGACCCATGTGAGACGAGAATGTTGAGACTGATCGTTCGATTGACTGTGAATCTCCGATATCGGCATAGACTGCATCGAAGATCGCCAACTCTCCATCGCTCACTGGCACTTGCATTCCTGACTGGTGCATTAGTGCGAAGAGTCCGATTGTTTTGATCGCAACTGTTTTACCGCCGGTATTGGGTCCGGTTATGATAAGACCACGGAAACCGGGGCCGATGTTGATTGTGATCGGAACGGCGTCGCTGCCCAACAAAGGGTGGCGGGCGCCAACGAGATTGGCGACATTGTCGGATCCCGCCGGCATGGTTTCGATGCGGCGTGCTTTCATGGAAGCGCCGAGTCTGGCTCGTGCCGTGATGAAATCGAGTTCAGCCGCGGCTTCGATTGCGATAATCGCTTCGTCTTCACGATCGCCGATTAGTCGGGAGAGTCGACGAAGTATGCGTTCTTCTTCTCGCTTCGCTTCGGCTGCTGTTTCTCGCCAGTCGTTACAGAGTTCAACAGCCTTGAATGGTTCGACAAATAATGTTGCACCGCTGCCTGAAACGTCGTGGACGATGCCCGGCACGGATTCACGGGCATCGGCTCGAACTTCTAGCACGAGTCGTTCACCTCTGGTGGCGATCGCACCTGACTGGAGGGATGCTCTGATTGATGAGCTTTGGGCGAGGCGTTCCATTGCTCGCATCACTCGTTGGAAGGTTTTACTGACGTTTGCGCGGAGGCGAGCGAGTTTGGGAGTTGCTGAGCTGAGTACTTCTCCTCGGTCGGAGATCGACTTGAATATTTCTTTGCCTAGATCTCGTAGATCGGGAATATCGGCGGCGATAGATTCGAGTAGTTTCGCCCGGCCTTTCATGGATACGACTGTGTTGCGTGCCGACCAAACAGAATCGAGCAGGTGAAGCACGGATACGATTTCTTCGCCGGTGAGCATTCCGTCGATGGCGCCTCGATGGAGTAGTTCACGAGGGTCGCGTGCGCCTACTAATCCGATGTCGCCTACGGTTTCGAGCATTAGGGCTGCTTGGGCAGTTTCGTTTTGCAATCGCTTGACAACTTCGATGTCGATAGTTGGTCGAGTGGCGAGCGCCATCTCACGTGACATGAAGAAGCGCGTGCGATTGGCGAGCAGTTCTCGAATATTGGTGAATTCGAGAAGCTCCCATGCCTGCAGTTGCAGTTCGGAAACGTCAGAGAACTCTGCTTCACTGGCGGTCTCGGTAGATTGCGATATTTCGGAGATGTTGTTGTTTGTACTCATAGTGCAACGACGATTGTAGGACGGATCGGTTGTTTATACTCGGGTTGCTTCGTGAAATAGGTTCAAATAGTAGTAGTGGTGATGAAAAATGATCACGCCTGAAGTAAATATTGGTGCTCAACCGACGCTTGATTCTGCCGAGCAGCAGATTGTAGTCAGTATGTCGGCACTGCTTGCCCGAGCTGGAATCGAGTATCGAGGTCGGTTTGTCGAGGTGGATGGTAATCGAATTCATTACCTCGATTACGGAGACGGACCTCCTGTGCTGTTGATGCACGGTGGTGGCGCGGGATCTGCGATTTGGTTTAGGCAGATTGAAGTGCTATCGAGGACTCATCGTGTGATTGCACCCGATCATCCTGTTTTTGGATTGTCGGAGCAGGTTGCGTACGAAGCGCCGTTTGTTGGGAATTCGGTTCGGTATGTGAACGGGTTTATGGACGCGGTGGGAATCGCTACTGCGGATGTTGTTGGGTTGTCGCTAGGTGCTCAGATGGCGATTGGCGTGGCTATCGAGAGTCCAGAACGGGTTCAGAAGCTGGTTGTTATCGATTCGTCGGGACTAGGCAAACAATTTCCGCTTTTGTACAAGCTGGCTAACTTGCCGGTGCTTGGTCGGATGGTGGTTCGACCGAATAGATGGGGGCAAGACAACTATTTCAAAACAATGGAAGTTGTCGATTCCGAGTTCGAAGATGCCGGTGTGTACAAGCAATACGCCCACGATGTGACGCTCACGGACGGGCATGCAGCGGCGATGCGTTCAAGCGTTTCAGTGATTACTAATTTTGGCGGCCAGAAATCTATATTTTCTGACGACGAACTTCGTTCTATCGCTGCACCGGTATTGGCGATCTGGGGTGAGCGTGATCCTTTGTTTCCGGTAGAGCATGGATATCGATTGGCGGAATTAGTGCCGAATTCGAGTTTGCACGTGATTGAAAACACGGCTCATGTGCCACTGCTGGACAGGCCAGACGAAGTGAACGAGCTTATTTTAGGATTCCTCTAGAGACGGTTAACTCCCGAGAGTATCGCCGATTTTCAGATCGACCGATTCTGCCCATTCGGCTGCGTTGATTTTTTTACCACCGGCTGCTTTTACGCGCCCTACTGCGACAGATCCGTCGGTTGAAGCGATGATGATTTTTTCGACACCCACTTCGATTACCGCTCCTGCGCTGTGTCCTGACGAACCATAAGAGGAACGAGCGGCGTCGTAGAGAAACAGCTTCGTGGCATTGTGAGTGGTGTTTGCGCCCGGTTGAGGGTCGGCACCCCGAATCATGTTGAACACGGTGTCGATGCCTGCTGACCAATCGACCACGACGTCGCTGGCTTTGCACCAACTCTCGTAGGTCGCTTTTGATTCGTCTTGAACGAGTTTTGGTGCTTCGCCTTTACGAACTAGATCGACTGATTCGATCATGGCTTGTACACCGAGCGGGAAGAGTTTGTTGAAGTAGACGCTGCCGAGTGTTGCTTCGGGAGCGATTTCAACTTGTTTTTGCATTAGAACAGGACCGGTGTCGAGTCCTTCGTCTGGCCAGAATATGGTGAGTCCGGTTTCGGTTTCGCCGTTGATTATGGGCCAGTTGATTGAACTGGGACCACGATGGAGCGGGAGCAGCGATGGGTGGTATTGAATGGTGCCAAGCGAGGGGTAGTTGATCATCTCCATTGGGACGATGTCGGTTACGAACGCCATGACGCAGAGTTCAGGTTCGAGCGCTTTGAACTGATCGACTGCTGGTTGATCGCGGAGTCGTGGGTGTTCGAATAGCGGTATGTCGAGATCGGTTGCTGCTGTCGAAATTGGGTCGGGTGATCGACCTTCCTTGGTTGGTGGTGCGAATACGCCTACGATTTCGTCATCCCCTTGTTCGACGAGTGCTTCGAGGACGGATTTTCCGAATGCGGATTGACCGATTATGGCTATTTTCATGTTTGCGTGATTAGCTCCTGGCGCCGTCGGACGACTTGGTCGCCGCTGCAATCTACCCATCCCCTAGCCCATGCCTTCGGCTTTTGGCCCGAAGGAAGGGGGACTGAATGTTCCAAGTATTGTTATTGTGACTTGGTTTTGCGATGTTTGGATTAGAGGCTGAGTAGTTCACCATCAGCTTCTTCGAGGATATTTCTAACACGATCTTGAGGTTGGTGTCGGTTAGCATTGGTTGTAGTTTGTGGATTTGAAGTACAAGTAAACGTTAATTGATCGGGAGAATTCGAATTTGACGTCGTCAGGACACACGCCGAACGAGCCGAGTAAGGCTGATATTGATTTTCCGCCCAAAACGGCTGCTGAGTTTTTCAATCGTGGTCTAAAGAACGCGCAATTGGGCATTCCTGATAAGGCTGCCTCGGATTTCGAAGAAGCTGCTTGGATGGAACCTGAAAATCATGAAATCCAGTTTAATCTGGGCGTTGCGTATCTTTCGATGGCGGATTTTGAACAGGCGATAAACAACTTCACTAAGGCGATAGAACTTAAACCTGGGGTTGCCGATATGTACGGAAATCGCGCAGTTGCACATGCTGCGATTGGCGAGGACGAGAAGTCAGAAGCTGACGTTGCCAAGGCAGTTGATCTCGGTGCTCCACCTGATGGGCTTGGCTCGGTTATCGACTACGTGAAAGCGCAGCGGAAGTAGCGCTTGATCTTGTGTGGAGCGCGCTTGCGCGTCTGTCACGCTTAGCTGGCTCGTTAGCGGCGTTGGGTGAGTCTGCTGATTGCCACGTCGCTGACTGCTCGCAATGACAGGGCAGCGACTACGGCGTGGGGTTTCGCCAGTCGGGATAGGCCTCATCGAGTTGGAGGCTTCGTAAGTACCGCCTTATCGAATCGAACGCGGCAACTAAATTCGCAGGTTGAGTCGTTGATGTTCGCCGTGTTGCTGAACTCAGGTGCTCTGCGAGGAACAGCGCCTCTGCTTTGGAGAGCGGGTTGTACTCGGTGTGCCGTTCGAGTAGCGAGTATTCGATTCCTGAAGATGTTAGCCTAGAGAACGCCCGAGCCGCTGCCAGATCACGTCGATCATGTGCAGGTGCGCCGTCGGGCCCGGTTCTGGGACGACGTATCAGTCCTGCGGTAATCAGCTTGTCGTAGAGATCGTCGTCGAGCCCGCTTTGGGTTAGGAAGTCTGCGATTGATATTGGCCCTGATGGCGTTGCTTGAGCTGGAGAAGTGGCAGAGCGATCGTCGGGTATGGCTGATGCAAGAGGCGAGGTTGGGTCGCCGTTCACTACCTGTTTGATTCCCTTTAGGTTCAGACCGGCTGCCTGCAGCTCTTTTATCTTGTCGATTCGATTTTCGAAGTCGGCTGGGTACAGTGCCCGAGTACGACTTGTTTTACGAGGTGGCGGCAGAACACCGATGCGAACGTAGTAGTTGATGGTGGCTGTCGTGACACCAGTTCGTTTCGACAGTTCGCCAACTGCGAGTGTTGCGCCGTCAGGTGAAGGAATCCCCGATGAACTCGGGGATTCTGTGATTTCTTTATTTCCTGAACTGGTCATGAGAACTGAGGTGGAACTATGGAAACCGATGTAGGCGATCGGGCGTAGCAGTAAATAGGGAGCGAGCCTTTTAGTCAGGAACCGTGCACCGGGCTAAAGGGTTCGCTTTCTTTAATTTTCGTGCAGGTTATACGAGTCGGTCTGAAGCATAACCGACCCACCGCGGCGATTGTGAGTACCTGCGTGGGGGAGTGGCAGTCTTATTCCCAGCGGAACATTTTGATTGCGATCGCAAAACTGATCACGATCCAGACGCCAAGACCTATCAATTCATTGCCAAGCGTTGTGATCGCCGCTCCTTCAACGGTGATTGCTCGCATGCCGTCTGCCAAGTAGGTCAAAGGTAGGTACTGCGACCACCGAGTTAGCCAATCGGGCATGACTGATAGTGGAAAGAAAACACCGGATAGGAACATCATCGGCATTGTGATTATGTTCGCTATGGGTGCTGCGGTTTCTTCGTTTTTGGCCCAGCCGGATACTGCGAGACCGATCGCTATAAATAGTGCTCCGCCGAGAAGTGCAAGGATCGTTAGGTCGAACCATGCACCGAGTCTTCCACCGCCGATGCTGACTCCCAGCACGATGGCTCCGACGATGACAAGCACATAGGTTTGCAGCACGACGACGATAGCCTTCGTCGTAAGTTGCCCTGCGAGGAAGTGTGCAGCTCCGATTGGTGTCGCTTTGAGTCGGCGTAGGACACCCTGAGATTTGAACCTGACGAGGGTGAATACGACAGTGAATAGCCCTGTCTGCATGATCGCCATGGCAGCAACTCCGGGGATTAACCATGCTTTGAAGCCTTGGCCCTGACCGGTGATTACTGAATCCGATATTCCGATTGCGTTCTCAACTCTGTATTCATCAGGAACCTGAGCTGTCTCTTTGAATACGGCGTCGGTTACTTTTTCGAGGATAGTTGCAATGACTGCTCGTTCTTGCTGGAATCGTTCATCGTAGGTGAATTTGATTTCGGCGAATTCACCCGGGATTCCGTAGTTGGCAGGAATTTCGATTACGGCGCGACTGCTACCAAATTCGAGCTCATGGTGCAGTTCGTCGAGCGTTCCCGTGCTGACGCTGAGTAGCTTTTGATCGCTGTTGCCTTTGAGCGCTTCGATTAGTGCTTGGGAAGCGTCGTTGTTGGCGGCATCGTAGATACCGACGTTTGGCGAGTCGTACTTATCGAAGTTCATCATTCCGAAGATGATCATGATGAGTAGCGGGAAGAACAATGCCCAGAACAATGCTTGTTTGTTCCGGAAGTACATTTTTAGAGAGGCGACTGTGAGTGCTAGATAGATTTTCATATTTTTTATTTGCGCTTTAGTCTCGAAGATCGTGGCCGGTTAGATTCAAGAACACGTCATCGAGAGTGGCTTCACGCACACGCTTTTCGGGCTTGAAACCTGTCGATAGAAGCTGGTCGATTAAGGCGTCGGGGGTGTCGAGGGCGATTATTTCGCCGTTTTCCACTACGGCGATTCGATCACAGAGCTCTTCGGCCTCTTCCATGTAGTGGGTCGTGAGGACGATGGTCGCTCCGCCCGCTTGAATCTTTCGCACAAGCTCCCAAAGTTGGCGTCGAGCTTGTGGGTCGAGACCCGTGGTTGGTTCATCGAGGAAGAGAACGACTGGATCGTTGACTAGTGCTACGGCGATGGAGAGTCGCTGTTTTTGTCCGCCAGAGAGTTCGGCATATTGGGCGTTCTTGCGATTATCGAGTCCGACTCTCGAAAGGATTTCTACCGGGTCAACTTTGGCTAGGTATAGCTTGGCGTAGAGATCAACGATTTCCGAAAGTTTTAACTTGTCGAAAAAGGCGTTCTGTTGGAGCTGTACTCCGATCATCGCTTTGACGGCGGTGGGATCGTCCTTGACGTTGACGCCGTTGATGATTGCGTCGCCTGAATCGGCGTCTCGCATTCCTTCGAGGATTTCGATGGTGGTAGTTTTTCCGGCACCGTTTGGTCCGAGCATGCCGAATACTTCACCGTGGCGAACTTCGAACGATATGCCGTTCACGGCGGTGATATCGCCGTACTTCTTGCGTAAGTCTTTTGCGACGATTACTGGATCGGTTGCGGTAGTCATTTAGTCAGGCGTCTCTCAGGATTGAACAACAATTTGGAGAATCGACGTTGAAGAGCGGAGAAATGAGGCGGAATGCGGGTAGAATCTGCGCTCAGTCGTTGCGCGAATAATGCGCCACGCACGAGTTTATTTGAATCAACGCACAAAGAGAATTCCAATTGAGTATTGAATATGTGAACTTCGGTACGGCAGGTGTGAGAGTCACGCCTATGGCTCTGGGACTGGGCTTTCGAGGTCAGTTCGATCGGGACGAAGCCGAGAAGGTCATCCTCACTGCTTTGGATTCTGGCATCAATTTGATCGATTGTGCGAACGTTTATGGATTCATGGACGATCGGCGCAATATCGGCAGTTCGGAACAGGTGCTGGGTAAGGCACTAAAGGGGCGACGTGACGACGTTGTAATTACGTCGAAGGTGTTTAGTCCGATTGGATCGGGTCCGAACGATCAGGGACCTTCTCGATTTCACATAATGCGTGAGGTTGAGCGGTCGCTTGGTCGACTCGATACCGATCACATCGATGTGTACCTCTTCCATGGTGTTGATGATATGAGCCTGTTCGAAGAGCAGTTCCGAACTATGGAGACGCTGATTCAGCAGGGCAAGATACGTTATGTCGGAGTCAGCAACTTTCAGGCATGGCAGGTTATGCAGGCACTGGAAGTTCAGAAGCGAATCAATGCGCAGCCGTTGATTGCTGTGCAGAATCCGTACTCGCTTATGAATCGAACTCAGGAGGACGAGCTGTTCCCTATGGTTCGTGAAACTGGCGTGGGGATCATGGCTTATAGTCCGCTTGGTGTTGGGCTTCTTAGTGGTACGTATAAGGCTGGCGAAGTGCCTGACGACAGCACGCTTTGGGGTTCGAAACGCAAGGGAACGATCAATACGTATATGCAGGGTCGGGCTGGCAAGGTGATTTCTGCTGTTAGCGAAGTTGCTGCCGATCTTGGGGTTTCGATGCCTCAGATCGCTATGGCTTGGGTAATGTCGCATCCGGAGATTACGATTGCGATTTCAGGTGCCGACACGGTCGAGCAGATGAAGGATGTTGCGGGGGCGCTGGAGCTGAAGCTACCGGTTGAAGCGATTTCCAAGCTCGACGATGTATCGTCGGGCATGCGGGCGGTTCTCGATGGGAACCCGAGTGATGTAGCCGATGACTTGGATTAGTCTCGCCGCTATCCCCTTTCGGATGGAAGGGCTAGGGTAGGAGACTGCGACGCTGAGCCGAGTCATCCTATGACGAGCACGACTAACGAGACTGCGCTGCATGACTGAGTTGTTCGACGACGATCGAACATAACGAAATAGCGACAAATAAGACCGTGACCAACGCTGCCGCTATCCCCTTCCAGATGGAAGGGCTAGGGTAGGAGACTGCGACGCTGAGCCGAGTCATCCGATGACGAGCGCGACCAAACGAAAATTGCGACGCGTGACTGATTCGTTCGACGACGATCGAACATAACGAAATAGCGACAAATAAGACCGTGACCAACGCTGCCGCTATCCCCTTCCGGATGGAAGGGCTAGGGTAGGAGGCTGCGACGCTGAGCCGAGTCATCCGATGACGAGCGCGACCAAACGAAAGAAAATTAATTTGAAAGTATTACTCGCTGGCGGATCAGGAATGGTCGGCTCGTTCATCACTCCGTATCTTCAGGAAAAGCACGAAGTTAGAGTTCTCGACCTAGCTGAGCCGAAGCACGAAGGTGTTGAGTTCGTAAAGGGTTCGGTTACCGACCCCGTGGCGATTCAGAAGGCAATCGAGGGCGTCGATGCGTTTATCTGGCTCGTGATGCTGAGCCCACAGGGCGGATCGGTCACCGATCAAGATTTGAAGGTGATTCGAGAGAACTACGAAGTCAATTGTCTTGGACTTCATACTTTCCTATGGCTAGCGCAGGGCGTTGGTTTGAAACGTGGTGTCTACACGAGTTCGATGAGCGTTCATCACCGGAATCGTGATTACTACAAGAACGAAGATGAACTTCCGCTCGATACGCCGAGCGCTTACGGTCTGAGCAAGGGGTTCGGCGAGGGGATTTGTTCGTACTTTGCATCGTGGTTCGACATGAACGTTACGGCTTTGCGAATAACTGGACCGCGGGGGCGTGAGGCATATTTGGAAGAACGCGCACGGCCGGTTACCGATCGACCTGACGGATCGAATCCGTTGTTTGTTACGGACGAATCAGATCTTGCACGTGCGTATCTGGCTGCGTTAGAGAACGTTCAGATTGGGCATGGTCGATTCGATGCTGTATTTATCGCAGGGGACGAGAACGAAAAAGAGCACAACTTGACCAAGGCGAAGACTTTGTTGGGTTGGGTTCCGCAATCGCACCTTGAGATAGAAAACTAATGCGAATCGCTGTTGTTGGAAGCGGGAGCGTTGGGACTGGACTGGCTAAGGCGTGGTCGGGTTTTGGTCATTCCATTGTGATTGGTTCGCGCTCGCCGGAGTCAGAGCGAGTTGTTGAGTTGGTTTCTTCGCTCGGGAATGGGGTCTCCGCGGCGGGACTGGCTGAATCGGTAGCTGATGCAGATGTGATCGTTCTGGCGGTTCCGTGGGGTGCGGCTGAAGTTTCGTTGGGTGCGCTAGGCGATCTTTCGGATCGGGTGATTGTTGATGCCACGAATCCGTTTGTTGGTGGGCTGAACCTTGGGATTGGTCACGACGATTCGGGGGGAGAGCAGGTGGCTCGATGGGCGAATGGTGCTCACGTCGTGAAGGCGTTGAACATCGTTGATGCTCGGTTGTTGGATGGCAAGAAGCTCGACAATCGAGAGATTTCTATTCCGATTTGTGGTGATGATAAGGAAGCTAAATCGGTAGTCGTCGGACTGATCGGCGAACTCGGCTTCGACGTAATCGACGCCGGCAAGCTGGAGATTTCACGTCTGCTAGAACCGTTGTGCTTGTTGATGATCAAGATGTCGATGAAGAAGTCGCTAGGTGCTGAGATCGGGTTCCGGGTGCTGCGGGATTAATGCATCTCATTTCTCATCCAATGAAGAGATAAATCGCCGTACGACGCAATTATGTGATTCAGCTATAGTTCGCTCCAGTAAAAATATTATGCACGGAGCAATCGATATGGGCTGGTTACTAAATATGCGCAAAACGAACTTGGCAATTCTCGTTATTTCGGCTTTTATGGTGTTCGGAATCGTCGCTTGTTCTGGTGGTGAGACCGTAATTATCGTTCAGTCAGATTCGAGCGATGATTCCGCTTCGGTGTCAACTTCAAGCTCCGATGTTTCGCTGGGTGATATTGCCTGCAACATAGTCTCTCTAGATGAGATTATTTCGGTTGTTGGAGTCGGGAATGAAGAGCAAGGTGTGTTATCCACTGGCGCTGTGAATGGCGACAATTTGCACTGTGGCTGGAATTCAAATGGCAGTCGAAACATTCCTAATCGAACCAATCTGAGCCTTCCCGCTGCTCATGTAACTGTGACGATGATGCCAATTACGGCTCCCGGCACTATGGATAATCACAAGTTGGTCGAAGGATTCAGTTTGGATAATGACCCTGATGCTGCTCTTCCCGAGTACGGCAAGGGGGCATTCAGGACAGGCTTCGGCTCTCTCATGCGAATTAGCGGAGACTACGTGGTCGAGGTGACGGTGGTTATGGACATGACTGATGAAGATCTTGCGGCAGCGAAGGCGCTTTCTGAATTGGTTGATTCGCGGCTGACTGAGTAAGCAAGTTATTTCAGTCGGATAATTCGGTTCGCCTAAAGCTTTACTCGCCAGGCGATTAGGGCTGAGAGGATTCTTGCTCCTGCCATTCCTAGGAACACGAGGTGCCATGGGGCGCCTGTGGTGTCGAGTACGAGGGCGAAGATGATGGCTTGTGCTCCGGCGTAGACGTAGCCGTGTCCGTCGAGAATGCCTGAGGCGGTGGCTGCGTATTTGGGTCCTGCCATATCGACTACTAGCGTCGATGTCATCGAGAGGCTCATCGCGAACGCTCCGATGAAGAGCAACACCGCACCTGCGTACACGTTTTCGGCGGGGATTACTGCCAGTCCGACGAGGGCTGCGGCGGATATGACAGCGGATGCGG
>Ga0233439_10002022_pt1 | contig 23779 bp, 20 predicted proteins | sample SI_123_September_6_FD_182713 | JGI IMG/M metagenome (GOLD analysis project Ga0233439, IMG submission 182713) | Seawater microbial communities from Saanich Inlet, British Columbia, Canada - SI_123_September2016_100_MG | ecosystem: Environmental > Aquatic > Marine > Inlet | place: Canada: British... | reverse complement strand
CGTCGGCGATTGCCGCCGCGGGATTGGGATGATCGGGTTTCGGTAGTCAGCGTAGGTTCCTCCTGCTGGTATTCGGACAAAGCTGAAATAAACCCTTTGGTTGTCGATCAAAGTTGATCAACGTCCAATGGTATCGATTCAGCGAAAGTTCTAGAGAAAAATTAGTGAGTTATGTAGACCGTCATTACGGGGGACCATCTGTGCAAATAAATAGCCAGATGCCGACGAGTCTAATATTTGGATTGCGCTAAGAGCGGTGGGTCATTCAGGCTAAAGTGAAGCCGGCGAGGTCGCTCTCATGAGCGGGTATCTAGGTTCCTGTGAAGGGAAAGCCCGTTGGCGGTAACTGTTGTTACAAAGCCGGGCGGATCGAAAGGTGCGGCGAATATCCAGAAGTGGATTCTTTGCTCGCGTTATTCGATGATATCAAATCGTTGGGCAACAATTCCACTTCTGATGATTATTGATCGATTTTCACGCAACATCCTCAGCCGCCGAATGGCTACTCTTCCTCTTCAAAGAAATCGTGCTGGCCGCCTTCACGAAGAGTGTTTCGAGACACTCGTATGAACTCTCGAAATAGTGGGTGAGGTCGTTCTGGCCTTGAACCGAATTCAGGATGGAACTGGCTACCCACCATGAATGGGTGGCCGTAAACCTCGGTAACTTCCACCAGCGATCCATCGGGCGATGTGCCGGAAGCGATGAGGCCTGCTTCTTCGAGCGGAATTCGATACTCGTTGTTAAATTCGTATCGGTGCCTGTGGCGTTCATCCACCGTTTCCGATTCGTAAGCGGCTCGAACCTGTGTTCCCTCTTTGAGGACGCAGGGATACGCACCGAGCCTCATTGTGCCGCCGGTGGCTGAGAGATCTTCCTGCCCTTCCATGAAAGCGATAACCGGATTTGCAGCGTTTGGATCGATCTCTAGCGATGTGGCGTCGGCGATTCCCAGCTCGTTTCGAGCGTACTCGACAACCATGATCTGCATTCCAAGGCACAATCCGAGATACGGCACCTGTGCTTTTCGCGCGTAATTAGCCGCGGCAATCATGCCTTCGAGTCCGCGTTCGCCAAATCCACCGGGAACGATAATTCCTAGCGCCGTTCCGAGAAGCTGCTCGGCACCGTGTTTTTCGATATCTTCAGCGGCGACCCATTTGATATTTACTTTTCGCTCGTTGTGTAGTCCTGCGTGATGAAGCGCTTCAACGACAGAGAGATAGGAATCTTGTAGCTCAACGTACTTGCCGACTAGTGCGATTTCTATCTCAGGGTGATCTTCTTCGTCGACTCTGACCATGGCTCGCCATGATTCTAGATTTGCCGGGGTGTCAGTCAGTTTCAGGCTCTTGGTAAGAATTTCACCAAGCCCTTCTTTTTCGAGGTGAAGCGGAACTTCGTACACGCTCGATAAGGTCGGCAGTGAAATAACAGCTTCTGCATTTACGTCGCAATAGAGCGCAATTTTGCGCCGCTCGTCTTCGCCGGTTTCCTGATCGGCACGGCAAAGGATAGCGTCTGGCTGAACTCCCATGCCTCGCATCGTGTTTACGCTGTGCTGGGTCGGCTTAGTTTTCAGCTCGCCCGTCGTACCAAGATAAGGAAGCAGGGTGACGTGTACATAGAACGTATCGTCTTGACCCACAGTATTTCGAACCTGTCTGATCGCTTCGATAAATGGCTGTCCCTCGATGTCACCAACAGTTCCGCCAACTTCAACAACCACAACATCGGCCTGTGATACCTCGGCGAGCCGGAGTATGCGCTCCTTAATTAGGTTGGTAACGTGCGGTACTGTCTGAATCGTCCCGCCGAGATATTTGCCGGCACGCTCGTTGGCGATAACCTCTGAATAGATCTGCCCCGCGGTGACGTTCGATAGTTCAGTTAGTTCAACGTCGATAAATCGCTCGTAGTGACCGAGGTCGAGGTCAGTCTCGCTGCCGTCGACAGTTACGAACACTTCGCCGTGCTGGTAAGGAGACATCGTGCCGGGGTCGACGTTCAAGTAGGGGTCGAGCTTCAGTACTGAAACCGTCATGCCTCGGCTTTTCAGCATTCTGCCTATCGAGGCAACCGCGATACCTTTACCGAGTGAACTGACGACTCCGCCGGTTACGAAAATAAACTTACTCATGTGCCGGCTCCGCCGCGTTGATGATTAGGGGTTCGCGTCCAGCCAACGTGCCAGCCGATAAGAGAGAACTATTTGAGGGGAAGTACAACCGCCTGTCGATGCAGGCAAACGTAGATACCAATATAGATACCTGGTTGAAGCGGCTCGTTGCAGAGATTGCACACATCCTCGGGTAGGGATACAGGCTAATGTGTCGCCTGTTACAAAATAACCCTACACGGGACTCGATTCTAGGTAACGAGAATCAGAGGTGTCAAACAGCACAGGCCCACATTCTCGACGATTCATAAGACCCTCACCCTTTTTAGCGCTGCTACACTCGATCTTTCGTAACGACAAATCCTTTGATTGCGTGCCTGATTCAGACTATGGATCGTGCGTGGAAATCACGATGGATGAGCAGACAAAATCACTCGGGAAACAATGGATCCACTAACTCCTAAAGACGTAGACCACATCGCTCAGTTGGCATATATAAAACTGTCCGACGAAGAGTCCGAAGACATGCGAGTCCAACTGACGAACATTCTGGGACATTTTGCTTCACTCTCTACTGTCGACACTGATGGCGTCGAGGCGACAGGTCATACAACTGACTCAAACACGGTCATGCGCAAGGACGAACCGCAGCCGCCTATGAATCAGGATGATGTGCTCAAAAACGCTCCTGACCGTGATGGCGAATTCATACGAGTTCGCCCTGTTCTGGAATAAAGCAATACTCGCTGATCCCAGATATTTACGCATTTACCTTTTCCGAACTTTTGGACCCAGATATAACGAATGACGACACATTCAACTAATTCCGATCTTTACTTTTCAACGGCACGTGAGCTTCGAGCTAAATTCGATGCACGTGAAATTTCATCCGTCGAAGCAACTCGCACAATGCTCGACCGCATATCTGCCCTCGAACCGAAGTTGAATACGTTCATCACGGTTACCGCAGAGCGTGCAATCGCCGACGCTGAACTCGCAGACCAGCGGTTGCAAGGTACGGGCCAAGAACCAACGGCTCTGACCGGCGTGCCGATCATGCTCAAAGACAATTTCTCGACAAAAGGCGTCGAAACAACAGCCGCATCAAATATTTTGAAAGGCTACATCCCCCCTTACGACGGGACGGCTGTTCGAAATCTAAAAGACGCCGGAGCCGTAATTCTCGGTAAAGGGAACCTCGACGAGTTTGCCATGGGTTCGTCTAACGAAACCTCAGCGTTTGGTCCGGTTCACAATCCTTGGGACACCGACCGCGTTCCTGGTGGGAGTTCCGGTGGAGCCAGTGCCGCAGTTGCAGCCGGAGAATGCTTTATAGCGTTCGGTTCAGACACTGGCGGAAGTATTCGACAGCCCGCATCGCTTTGCGGCGTTGTTGGCATGAAGCCGACATATGGTTTGGTGAGTCGATTTGGACTGCTGGCATTCGGATCATCGCTCGATCAAATCGGACCACTGACCCGAAGCGTTGCCGACTGCGCCGATGCGCTAAACATCGTTTCGAGCCATGACCGGCGCGACTCAACATCCGTTGCTGCACCTTTCACCGATTTCGGACAGAACATCGATCGTGGTGTAGAAGGCATGAACATCGGAGTTCCAAAGGAATATCTGGTCGACGGTATGGAGTCGGGAGTACGCGAGGCGTTCGAAGCGTCGCTTAAAACTCTCGAAGATCTCGGTGCCAACATCAGTGAAACATCGCTCCCGCTGACCGATCACGCTCTCGCTGTTTACTACATCATCGCCCCATCTGAAGCCTCGGCAAACCTATCTCGATATGACGGTGTGAAGTACGGACTAGGTTCGCTTGACGCTAGCACTTCTGCTCAGGCGACTGAGATAGCGCGTGGTGAAGGTTTCGGTGAAGAAGTGAAGCGACGTATTTTCCTTGGAACATACGCTCTCTCAGCTGGTTACTACGATGCCTACTACAAGAAGGCGCAACAGGTTCGAACTCTCATTCGTCGAGAGTTCACCGACGCGTTTCTCAAGTTCGATGCTCTCGTTACGCCGACATCGCCGGGTACTGCATTCAAGATCGGCGCCAAGATGGACGATCCGTTCCAGATGTACATGAACGACGTGTGCACGATTCCTGTGAACATCGCCGGGCTGCCCTCGATATCTATTCCTGGCGGTATGTCCGAAGGTCTACCAGTTGGTCTCCAGTTCATTGGCCCACAATTCGGTGACACTGCGGTAATACGTGCAGCAGCAGCATACGAACGTGCAACTGCTTGGCACAAAAATCACCCACTAATTTGAGTCTTCAATACGTGACTAAAATCAACAACTTTTCGCGCCTAGGTCTGATCGCTATGGCGCTGTCAGTATTCGCGATTCTCGCGATAGCCGGCTGTTCTACGACCGACGCAGAACCGACTCCTTATGACCGTGAAGATTTCACTCCGGTAGCAGGTCCGCCGCCGTTTCCGATTATCTTTGAAGGAAAATTCACCGTAGACGGCGAGCCCGGTCCGGCCGATTCGACGATCTATGCTGAGTTCATTCACGGTGGTTCGCCAATATCTACCACGTACGAAGGCGAGTACGTCCAAGTAATTTTGGGACCCGTGAGTAAATCTGATATCGAACACGGTGTGATTAGCTTCTATTTAGGTACTCGTGCTGGCGATCACGTGAAGGCCGAAGAAACGTGGGAGTGGGACACGGTTGCTCAGCCAACGAATCAGGTTCTCGACCTGACCTTCTCTCGAAATCCCGTAGAGTAGTTCGCTGTCTGACAGGCTCGACCAAGTACCAAGTAAACGTCAAAAGGGACAACTCGCATGATTCGATCGCTCGACGGCAAAACTCCTGTGATCCACCCCACCGCTTTCGTATCCGAAACCGCTTACTTGGTCGGAGACGTAGAAGTAGGCCCACGATCGAGCATCTGGCCGGGCGTTGTTATTCGAGCAGATTCTGGCAAGATCAAGATTGGCTCCGGAACGAATATTCAAGACAACTCTGTTCTACACGCCGATCACGACGCTGAAATAGGCGATGACGTCACTATTGGTCACGGAGTCATCTGTCACGCGGGTAAGATCGGAAACGGCAGCCTGCTTGGAAATAACTGCACTTTAAACGATGGCGTAGTTATCGGTGCGAACTCGCTCGTTGCTGCGGGAAGCGTGCTCAACGAGAACAAGGTGTACGAAGACAATGCATTGATTCGTGGAACACCGGGTAAAGCACTCGGCACGGTCAAAGAACGGCACACCGAGCTAATGAAACGGGCCGCTGCTTCGTACGTGAATCGAATTCAGCGATACACCGACGCCGGGCTTGGACACACAGGGCAATCGGTTACGTAGAGGCTCGCGCTTTTCAGCCAGTACCCGAACGAACTACATGCGTTCGGGTGAGCTCATGCCCATTAGAGTCAATGTTCGGCTGAGCGCCACTTTGGCTGCTTCGACCAACTGTAGACGAGCCCGAGAAATCTCAAGCTCGCTCTCTTCCGAGGAAACCACACGGCAATCTTCGTAGAATCGCTGGAGAGATCGTGACAACTCCATCGCGTAGTGCGGCAGGTGGTGTGGCTCGTTTCGTTCGGCAGAACGTTCGACGATAGCTGGCAGCTCGATGATCTTTCGAATTAGTTCAAGTTCGCGATCGTGGACGAGTAGCGATAGATCGGCTGTTTCGTAAGTAATCTCACGCTCGGCAGCGGTTCTCAAGACCGAAGCCATTCGAGCGTGACCGTACTGAACGTAGTAAACCGGGTTCTCGGAAGATTGCGTTTTAGCTAGACCGAGGTCGAACTCCATGTGCGATTCTGGCGATCTACTAAGGAACGTGAATCGGCAGGCGTCGGCACCTACTTCTTCAAGAAGTTCCTCGACAGTAACCATCACATTGTTTCGTTTGCTGAACTTTAACGATTCGCCTTCGTTTTTGAAATTGACGATCTGGTTCAGAATGATTGTTAGGCGGTCTGGATCAAGACCAAACGCCTTCAAAAGCGCATGCATCCTAGCGACGTGACCATGATGGTCGGCGCCCCATACGTTAATTACTCGGTCAAATCTTCGTTTTAGGAATTTCTCGTGGTGGTAGGCGATGTCGGTTCCGAAGTAGGTCGGCCCGCCCTCTCCACTTCGGATGACGACGGTGTCTTCTTCGAGCCCGAGCTTGGTGGCAGCGAACCACTTCGCACCGTCTCGTTCGATAATTAAATCAGCGTCTTCTAGGAAATTAAGCACTTCGTCGAATCTACCGGTCGATAGCAGGGTGCTTTCGTGGAACCACTGGTCGTACGAAACACCGAGTAGTTCCAACACTCCGCGAATTTGCTCAAGCGTTCGCTTTAGCGATTCAGGGGCGAGTTCGGCAATTGCTTCAGATTTTTCTTTAGAAACAGCGCCGTCGCCAAGGTCTTTGAGCAGATCGGCAGCGAGGTCTTGTAGATACTCGCCCGGGTATGCAGGACCGGGGAGCGGTACGTCATGCCCAGCCGCCTGCATGTATCGAGAATAGAGAGTGTCGTAGAACACCCGCATCTGGTTACCGGCATCGTTCACGTAGTACTCGCGCTGTACGTCGTATCCGGCGGCTTCTAGTACGTTCGCCAGACTGCTACCGATGACTGCGCCTCGGGCGTGTCCGACGTGGAGCGGGCCTGTCGGGTTTACGCTAACAAATTCGACCTGAACGCTTTGTCCTGCCCCGACATCAACGGAGCCATAGTCGTCACCTGCTGAACGAACTGCGTCGATCTGCGACTGAAGCCATTCCGTCGATAAAGTGAAATTCACGAATCCTGGAGCAGCGTGCGTTACAGCACCGACCATGTGGTGCTCTGGAATCGCAGCGGCAATCGCTTCAGCGATTTGCATTGGTGCCATGCGCATTGTTCGTGCGAGGGCTAGCGGTAGACTCGTGCTGAAATCACCGTGCTCGGCAAGCTTTGGTCGCTCGATCTTTATTTCGACATCTCCAGCTGCGGGTAATGAGCCTGAAGATTGGGTCGATCCGAGAGCTTCTGAAACGAGTTTTGCGAGTGTGTCGGTGATTTGCATAGACCGTTCAGATTAGCACGATACGGTGATTGCGGGTCTATACTGCCGTGCAACTGAAAATATTGATTTTGAGAGTCCTGTAAATGAAGCCGTCCGACAACCCACAACATTTCTCTGACCGGGCCCAAGAACACCAGCTAGTGATTTCAGCAGAGGACGCTGCGAATATTGGCGAGGTTGGAGCTAGCGTTGCGAGTACTTATGCGGCTATTCGCCAAATCGACACAACAGGATTTGAGCCGGCTGCCATATTTGTGCCGACCCCTTCGAAACGGAAGGATGACTAGGTTTGGCACGACAAGAGTCCGATCTCACATATAAATCCATAGAAGAGTTGGCTCCATTGATTGCGAGCGGCGAACTTTCGCCTCGAGATCTTGTTCAGGCATCGCTTGATCGAATTTCGCAGTTAGATTCTTCTTTGAACGCGTTTCTGGACGTTTGGGAAGAAGAGTCGCGAACGAGTGCCCGCATTGCGGAAGAAGAAATCGCTGCCGGGCGATATCTCGGACCTCTGCACGGTATTCCGGTTGGTATCAAGGACCTAATCGACGTCGAAGGCACTCCGACCACTGGTGGATCGAAAGTTCTCGCTCAAAATATTGCAGGCTCGGACGCCACTGTTACTGCCAAACTCAAAGCTGCCGGAGCGATTCTTATCGGCAAGTTAAACCTCGTCGAATTCGCATTCGGCACTACCGGAGTTAATCCCACTACTGGCGATGTAAAGAATCCTTGGGACACAACCCGTATTACTGCCGGTTCAAGCTCAGGATCGGCTGCTGCGGTAGCTTCTGGAATGATCCCGGCTGCGCTAGGAACTGATACAGGTGGATCGGTACGAATGCCGGCGGCCTTATGCGGTATAGCTGGACTAAAACCAACTTACGGTAGGGTTTCGAGAGCTGGAGTACTCGATCTTTCGTGGAGCATGGATCATGTGGGGCCGATGACCCGGACGACTGAAGACTGTGCACTGATGATGAACGTACTGGCAGGGCATGACCCACGTGACCCTGCATCTTCATCCAATCCGATTCCAGATTTCACTTCGGAGATTGGCAAAGGCATAGACGGACTCAAAATCGGAATCCCTAGTCACTATTTTTTCGACGAGTTTGTTGATTCTGAAGTATTAGCGTCCGTGCGTTCAGCGATCAATCTGCTTGAAGCGAACGGCGCTGAAATCATCGAACTATCGATGCCGTGGGTTGGAAAAGGGCGTCCAATCAATTTCGGAGTACTCCTGCCTGAAGCAGTTTCGATCCACGAGAAAATGATTGCTGAACACGCCGATTTGTACACCCCGGCGGTTCGTGCGCGAATTCAATCTGGGTTCAACGTTGCTGCCATCGACTATGTTCGTGCTCAGCGAGCTCGACAGTGGTTCAACCACCAGATGGCAGAATCGATGAGCAACGTAGATGTGCTCATCACGCCGACCGTTCCGATTCAAGCTCCAACGATCGCTGATTGCACTCCGTCGCCCGAAAATCCCGGTGCCGGAAGTGAGCTACCGATGTTTACCGGGGTGTTTGACGTAACAGGGCAACCCTCACACTCAATACCGTGTGGCTTCACTACGGCTGGAATGCCTGTTGGCATGATGATTACCGGACACCCGTTCGACGAATCAACCGTGCTTCGAGTCGCCCACGCTTTCGAACAACTCACCAACTGGCATCAAATGCCACCGACGGACATCCCTGCACCAAATTGACTTCCGGATACACACCGCGCTCGAAGAAAAACCTAGATCGTCGCGTCCAACGCAAGTCGACGTTAACTCAACGCGGATTCGCTTGTATCGCTCTTGATCGACCGAAGGACGGCGTGAACGTGGGGCACACGTTGCGTGCCGCTCTCGGCTTCACTGCTCGAATGGTGATACTCGGGAATAAAGACGAATCGATCAACGTACGTAAACTCTCGACCGATCCCGGCAGGGCGTATCGACATATTCCAGTGCTCGAAGTACCCGACATTTTCGACGTTTTGCCGCAAGATTGCGTGCCGATAGCAGTAGAGCTGACTGACGACGCTGTCGATCTGACAACGTTCGTTCATCCTGAAAGAGCCTGCTACATATTCGGGCCCGAAAACGGCTCTGTGAGTCCAGAAATCCTCGCCAAATGCGCTCACGTCGTGAAGATCCCTACGACTATGTCGCTGAATCTAGGCATGACGGTCAATATCGTCATGTACGATCGCTTGGCGAAGCTAACTAGGAACAGCAGTACATGAGTTTGCCTGAGGTCGAGACAGACGTTCCTAAAAGTAAACCCGTAAAGAAAAAACGGTTTTATGGATGGAATATCGTCCTCGCCTCAGCGCTCACGAACGGATTCGGCGGATCGGTTCACTGGCAGGGTTTCACGGTATTTTTCATACCGATCTCGCAAAGCCTGGGCATCTCTACTGCACAGATGGCGATGCCGTTCGCTTTTTCTCGGGTTGAGAACGGTCTTGTAGGTCCGCTAACCGGTTGGCTGCTCGATAAATATGGTGTGCGTAGATTAATGATCTTCGGCACTCTTGCGACCGGAATTGGTTACATTCTGCTTTCGCAAATGAGCACATTTTTCTCGTTTTTGCTGGTCTACGTTTTTGTCGTTTCGTTGGGATCGTCAACAAGTTTCATGCAGGCATCGACAACTGCACTGAACACCTGGTTTTCGCGTAGGCGTGGGCTAGTAATGTCGATCAACAGTGCTGCTTTCCGACTTGGCGGAGCGTTCATGGTGCCGCTTTTGTCTGTAGCAGTTCTTAGATGGGGTTGGGAGACAACTGCGATCTGGGTTGGCGTTGGGATGATCGTGTTCATCGCCCCGCTCGGAATTATGTACAAGCGATCACCCGAATCCATGGGAGTCGGTCCCGACGGCGACCCACTGAAAGTTGTCGCTAAGTCGGACGTAAATGGCAAAAATGGACAGGCGGATACTGGAGAAATTCCCGAGACAGACGACGACTGGACCGCCAAAGATGCGATTCGCACTCGGGCGTTTTGGACACTCGCACTTGGCACCGTTCTCAGGATGTCGGTTCATGGCACGATCTTTGTTCACTTCATCCCGATCATGGTCTGGAAGGGTGAATCTCAACAGATGAGCGCAAACCTGCTTGGTCTGATGGCGCTCGTTTCTGTACCGCTGATTCTTGTATTCGGTTGGTTGAGTGATGGTTTGGGGCGACAGAAAATGCTCGCTGGTTGCTACATCTCAGCGGCAAGTGCACTCGCAATGTTGAACATTGTCGAAGGAACCTGGCCGATCTTTGTCGCTCTGTTGCTGTTCACCGGTACTGAAATCGGCTCCGGACTAAACTGGGCACTTGTTGGTGACCTCTTTGGTCGCCGGCGATTTGCGACGATCAGAGGGCTGCTCTCGCCTATCTACAACGTCGCATTGTTCACGATGCCAGTCGCCGCTGGGTGGGTGAAGGACGAAACAGGTTCATATGAGATCGTGCTGTGGGTCGGCGCAGGTCTGCTCGTCGCAGCTTCGATGGTGTTCTTAACCGTTCGGAAACCTGTTCACAACCAGCCACTTGCCTGAAGTTCTCACACGTATTCAACGGTAGATATTTCGGATTGAAACAAAAAAAGACCCACAAAATATGTGAGTCTTCTATCTTCGAATATATGGTCGGGGCGACAGGATTTGAACCTGTGACCTCTGCACCCCCAGTGCAACGCGCTACCGAACTGCGCCACGCCCCGATGACCCAAAGATAACATTCAGGTGCGCCAAATGGTCTGGGTTATCGGTCAATCTGTTCTGTGAAATCGTAGGTAATTCGATCAACCGCATTGCTATAATTGGGCAGTTGTGCAGAAGAATGAAGATGTCGCTACCGATACGACTCACCTCTTTGCACGGGATACCGATGGCTAACAACGAATCCACAACCTCGAACATGCGAAATCTCTTAGGCGATGCCGAAGAGCTGAACTCGCGCGTTGAGCAGATCGTGAGGAGACTTTGACCTTGCAGAACTCCAACGTAACGTCGATTCTTTAGAAAAACAGACGATCGAACCCGGCTTTTGGGATAACTCAGACGCCGCTCAATCAGTAATGCGCAAACTTGCCGCAGTTCGTGGCGAGCTCGAAACGTGGACCAACCTTTCGAGTGAAGTCGCAAGCACTGTTGAACTCTTTGCACTCGCTGTTGAAGAAGGCGACGACGCCCTTGGCGCACAGCTTGCCACCGACCTAAAGAAATTTTCTAAGTCTGTCGAATCTCTCGAATTCGAACTACAACTCAGCGGCGTTAACGACGCCCGTCCCGCGTTTCTTACAGTGACTCAGGGTGCAGGTGGAGTCGACGCCCAAGACTGGGCTGAAATTCTCCTGAGAATGTATACCCGTTGGGCTGAACGGCGAGGCTTCGATGCTGAGGTGGTAGACCTGACTCCGGGTGACGAAGCCGGAATAAAAAGCGGCACGATAAAAATCGACGCAAAATATGCTTACGGCTATCTGCGATCAGAAGTTGGCGTACACCGACTCGTCAGGCTTTCCCCATTTGATGCTGACCACAGGCGCCACACGAGCTTTGCACGGATCGAGGTTCTGCCCGAGGCAGATGAGTCCGAAGAAGTGAAGATAAATTCAGACGATCTTCGAGTCGATGTCTTCCGCGCGAGCGGCAACGGTGGTCAGAACGTCCAGAAGAACTCAACGGCGATAAGGCTCACCCACCTGCCGACAAAACTTGTCGTCGCCGTCCAGAACGAACGATCTCAGGCTCAGAACCGTGAAATCGCAATGCGAATTCTGCTCTCACGACTCGTAGACTTGGATATGAAAGCAAAAGCTGAAGAACGAGCCAAGCTCAAGGGTGAGCATGTTTCTGCCGAGTTTGGTAGACACATTCGCAGTTATGTTCAACACCCGTATCAGATGGTCAAAGACCACCGAACGGATTTTCAAACTGGCGACGCCCAATCAGTGCTCGATGGCGATATCGACGACCTGTTGAAATCGTACTTGAGCTCCCAGATGGAATCGGCGTCAGCTTCATCTTCTGGGGAGTCAGGATCATGAACATATGACGACTTCGACGTTTAACTAAATCGAACGGAAATGAATTGCATCTGATGCTTCACACCAGAAACCAACAGTGCGCAAATTCCGTAACTACCACTTAACTACAAATACCTCATTACGATTATCAGACGATATCGGCGAACAGAGAAACTAAGTTGAAATCAGGATCTAGATTGATGCGAAGAACGATAATTGGCATGGCTCTTGGCCTTGTCTTGATAGCTGCAATTGCTTGCAGCGGCGGCTCAGACTCTCCAACAGATTCGAGTGCACCGCCAACCTCGACGCCGCCAGCGGCGCGTGCAACTCAACCGGCAATTGCGCCAGATTTACAGGACAACTCGGAAACAGAGGATGTTTCCGGTGGTTCGGATCCTAAACATGGCGGTGTGTTCAACACCCTCTGGAGCGATCCGCCAACCCTTGATCCGCATCTGGTTACAGACGGAACATCGTACGGAATTGTGATCGAAATTTACTCGGGGCTTGTTCGATTGGGTTCAAACCCGTCGAATCCGTTCGAGCCTGACCTCGCTGAGTCGTGGTCGGTACTGGAAGACGGAACCGTATATGAGTTCAAGCTTCGTAACGGCCTCGAATTCTCGAACGGTGACCCTGTTACTGCTCAGGACTTCAAATGGTCGTTCGAGCGCGCCGCTCACCCCGATACAGCGTCGACCGTCGCTGAAGAGTTCCTTGGTGACATCGTTGGTATCCAAGACATCGTGGATGGAAACGCAACAACTGCCGAAGGAATTGAAGTGGTCGATGAGCGAACGCTCAGAATCACTATCGACGCTCCTAAGGCGTACTTCATCGCCAAACTCACTTACCCAACGGCATTTGTACTGAACAAGAACAACGTCGAATCATTGGGTCGAAGCTGGGTCGATGAGCCCGTTAGCACTGGTCCGTTCACTCTCAAGGAATATCGAATCGGTCAACGTATCCGCCTAGCCCGAAACGATAGCTTCTGGGATCGATCGGCTTACCTCGATGAAGTTGTATTCAATCTCGCCGGTGGTGTAGCGATGGCAATGTACGAGAACGACGAAATCGACGTTACTGGCGTTGGTCTTGCCGACCTCGAACGTGTTCAGGACCCTACTGAGGAACTGAACGCTGACCTTGTTGAAGTTCCGCCAAACTTTGCGGTTTCATACGTTGGTTTCAACATCAATGAAGCTCCGTTCGACGATGCAAATTTCCGCCAAGCGCTTAATCACTCAGTCGATAAGCAGTTGATCGCCGATCAGGTGTTCTCGAATCTCGTGAAGCCTGCGTACGGAATTATTCCTCCTGGATTCCCCGGATTCTCGTCGGAAATCAAAGGGCTGGAATTCGACCCTGAGCTCGCTCAGGATCTGCTGAATCAGTCGGCATACGCCGACCCCAGCACGCGACCTCGAATCATTCTTACGGTTCCCGGAACCGGTGGATCACCGGGTCTAACGACTGAAGTTGTTGCTGATATGTGGCGACAGAACCTCGGCATCGAGATTGAGATTCAGCAGGTTGAGTGGGCAACGTACATTCAGGATCTGCACCGAGGCCGTTTGCAGGCATGGAGCGGTCTGTCTTGGCAGGCTGACTACCCAGACCCGCAAACGTTCATCGACGTGCTTTTCCGTTCGAATAGTGCGATCAACTACGGTGGGTACGCAAACTCGCAGGTCGACGATTTCGTTGTCGCTGCACAGACCGAGCAGGATGCCACCAAGCGAGTTGAGTTCTACAACGACGCTGAACAAATCGTCGTGTCTGAAGCAGCCTGGCTTCCGCTCTGGTGGGGAGTCGACTCGAAGGCGCTTGTGAAGCCTTGGGTGCAGGACTACCAGTTCTCATCACTAACGATTGCGAAGTTCAAGGACGTTTGGCTCGATAAGTAGGGCTGACACTCAGTTCGAAACAAGATTGCCCCGGTAAAACATGACATAGGTAATATGTCGTGACTTGGCTTACTAGCCGAGTACCGGGGCAATTATTTATCAGCGACCGATCAATAATTTGATCGAACCAACTACCGCTCGTAGCAATGAAGGACTGTAACCGCACATGCTGGCATACATTGTCCGACGTTTGCTGTGGACTCCCGTTCTGCTGGCTCTAGCGGCGTTCTTTGTGTTTTTCATGGGGACTTGCGCGCCTGGAGATCCTGCTGAGCTTCGACTAGGTCCTAGAGCCACGGAAGAACGCATTAAAGTAGAGCGCACACGACTCGGGCTCGATAGACCGCTTCTCTTTCAATATGGAAAATACGTCAACGGAATTCTCAAAGGCGATTTCGGTGTCAGCTATCACTATCAAGGTCGTCCGGTAACCGAACTCCTCCTCCCTAAATTGTGGGTTTCGGTTCAGCTGAATATTGCTGCTCTGATCGTGGCTGTCAGCATCGGGCTGCCCCTTGGATTCTATGCGGCTAAAAAACAAGGGACTGGGCGTGATCCCGCCATCGTAATTTCGATGCTCATCCTTTACGCCATGCCAATATTCTTTACTGCTCCATTGTTGATCCTATTCTTCGCAGTGAAACTTCATTGGGTTCCGGCCGCCGGATGGGACGGATTCTTCTCTCTGCAAATCATTCTTCCGGCGCTTTCGATAGGAATTCCCGGCGCCGCAATTTTTGTGAGGCACATGCGAGCGAGCACGCTTGAAGTTATCGGACAGGAATACGTCCGCACGGCACACGCAAAAGGCATGTCGAACTTCGTGGTGAACTATCGTCACATCGCTCGAAACGCACTGCTGCCGATTCTTACAATCATGGGTTTCACTCTGGCTGGAATGTTCGGCGGGTCGTTGATCGTCGAACTTATTTACGGAATACCCGGTGCGGGTCGATTGTCGCTCGACGCAATATTCCAGCGTGACTTCCCTGTGCTCACAGCTTTAGTGCTGCTCGGTGCGGGAATGTTGGTGCTCGCAAATCTTGTAATTGACATCGCTTACACGATTGTCGACCCACGAATAAGGTTGCAGTAGACGTATGGCATCAGCAACACAAAGCGATCACATGATTGATGATTTGCCACCGGCGCGAGGTCACTGGCGAAATGTCTGGTCAAAGTTTAGGCGCCGCCGACTTGCGCTCGTCAGCCTAATTTTGATCACGTTTATCTATCTATTAGGCATTTTTGCGCCTGTCATTCAAACCCATGACTATCAGCAAACGGATCTCAGACGGACGCAGCAGGGGCCGAGCACCGAGAACTGGTTCGGAACAGACCGTGCCGGTCGAGATCTGTACACAAGGGTCGTTTGGGGCATCCAGACAACAGTCATCATCACCGTGGCCACGTTCGTAACTGGAAGCCTGATTTTGGGCGTGTCAATTGGGCTCGTAGCTGGCTATTTCCGAGGTTGGATCGACGCTGTGATTATGCGAGTCGGGGAGGTCGTATCGGCGTTCCCGGATATCTTGTTAATTATCTTGCTTGCCGCGACGTTGAAACCGCGTATTCTCGAATTAGCTCGCGATATCGAGGATTCGACCGGAATATCAGGATTGGTCAGCTCCGGCATCGTTGACTACCTCGTCATCGGAATCGCAATGCTGCCGCTCAGTTGGTTCGGAATGATGCGACTGGTGCGTGGCCAGGTGCTTGTGCTACGCGACGCTGAGTACGTTCAGGCGGCCCGGGCTATGGGAACTTCGACTCCTCGTATTTTGTATAGGCACATCTTGCCCAACGTCGTAAGCCCAATCATCGTTTCGGTCAGCTTCGGCCTCGGTGGGATCGCACTTGCCGAAGTGGTCTTGAGCTTCTTCGGTCTTGGCGTACAACCGCCTCGACCTAGTCTTGGCGTCATGATCGGCGAGGTCACAGCTAGAGGTGGAGCCAGCGTTTCGGTGCTACGAGATCATCCCGAGCAATTGCTAGCACCGATCATCGTCGTGTGGCTTTTGATCTTCTGCTGGAACATCGTTGGTGACGCCCTGAACGACGTGCTCAACCCCCGAGCCCAGTAACCACCAACGGTGGTTTTTTATCGGTTGTGAGACGTTTCTGGCGCGTCGGGGATTGTTAGTAATAGCCGTTTACAATCCCAAGTCTCGGTCGCCTACACGGTAACGTCATCCTTCTTGGATTGAACTGCCGACGCCCGCATCGCTACACGGTAACCAACGTGGCTCACATCACACACCTTCGTTACCGTGTAGCCAGTACCGTGTAGCTCTACACGGATGTCGGCATGGGGAATCAGCTACTCGCCGCGACGGTTGGAAAGCACCCTTTAAGCCGGGTTGTGGAGCGTTTGGTGTCTAGGGAAGTTGCGCTTACCAAATTCAGCAATAAATGTGTTTTCGCGGTGCTACTATGGCGGAACTCACAGCCAATGCGTGAGTAGTTTTGTGTTTTGGAGCATCGTAGATGAGTTATTTCAAGTCCCGTAGATCCGCAGTTGTCGCCCGAAACGGCTCGGTGGCAACCAGTCAACCTCTCGCTGCCCAAGCCGGTTTGCAGATGCTCAGAGACGGCGGAAACGCTATCGACGCCGCAGTCGCAACTGCCGCGGTGCTAAACGTCGTTGAGCCAATGTCGACCGGAATTGGTGGCGACATGTTCGCTCTAATCTGGGACAAAAACGAACGCAAAGTAGTTTCGCTAAACGGTTCAGGTCGGCAAGCAGCAGCAGCCAACGTTGCCGATGTTCGCAAGGCTGGATACGAATCGATCCCGAACAACGGTGCTGGCAGTCATTTTGCTGTCAGTGTTCCGGGGACCGTTCATGGCTGGGAGACAGCTCTCAACCAGTACGGTCGAATGACGCTTAAAGAGGTCCTTCAACCTGCCATCGACTACGCTCTCAACGGCTACGCAGTATCTGAGGTTATCGCTCACGGTTGGGGCGGTGCCGAAACCATCACCAAACTGAACCACCGACCGTCTGGTCAAGAACTATTGCCAGGATCATCAGCAAACGGTGCGCCTAAGTACGGTGAAGTCGTAAAGCTTCCTGAGCTCGGTCGAACGTTGCAGATGATTGCCGAAGGCGGAAGCGAAGCGTTCTACAAGGGCGAGATCGCCAAGAAGACGGCCGAATTTATTCAGTCTGAAGGTGGATGGCTCACCGAAAAGGACCTCGCAAATCATCACTCCGATTGGGACCAGGCGATTAGCACCAACTACCGTGGTGTCGACATTTGGGAATGCCCCCCGAACGGTCAGGGCATCGCCGCACTGATTGCTTTGAATCTTGCCGAAGGCTACGACATTGGATCAATGGGCGCACAGTCGGCAGATCGATATCACTACTTGATCGAGTCAATGCGTCACGGTTACGCCGATGCGTTCCAGTATGTTGCCGACCCTCGTGTCGCTGAAGTCCCTATCGAGCCATTGCTCAGCAAGGACTACGCAAATCGACGTCGGGCTGGCATTTCGGGTGTTCAGGCCGATCCTAATGTTTCTTATGGCGACCCAATGGGCGGTGCAGACACCGTCTATCTCACAGCTGTGGACGGTGAAGGAACAGCAGTTTCGTTCATCAACAGCCTGTTCAACGGATTCGGTACGGGATTAGTAGTTCCTGGTACCGGAATGGCACTGCAGAACCGTGGATCACTGTTCTCGTTCGATCCTAACCACCCGAACTACCTCGAAGGCAACAAACGTCCGTTCCAGACGATCATCCCAGCGATGGCGACTAAGGACGACGAGATGTGGTTGAGCTTCGGTGTCATGGGCGGATTCATGCAGCCACAGGGTCACCTGCAGGTCGCATCGAACATGATCGACTACGATATGGACTCGCAGGAAGCACTCGATGCTCCTCGGTTCAAGGTTGAAGTCGAAGGAAATCAGGACGTGATGGTCGAAGAAGACCTTTCACCTGATGTCGTCAAGGAACTCGAAAAGCGTGGACACACAGTAAACGTTGTTTCGGGTTACGACAGAGCCAACTTCGGTGGCGGTCAAGTGATCTCTCGTGATCCTGAGACCGGCGTACTAACGGCTGGCTCTGAGCCTCGTAAGGACGGCTCTGCTGTCGGGTACTAGTTCGTGGCTACATAGCTAATTTGAAAGCCGTCGGCACTTTGGTGTCGACGGCTTTTTTTATGCACGCGTAGTTCCAAGGTTTAACTTAAGAGGTTGAATATTTGGAACGATTTAGTATTATTTGAGAAATCTTAGGAATATTCAGGACTGAACTGGAATATGTGGGAACAATCATGAGTCTGAGTGTTAGAGACGTAGCAGTGCGATTGAACGTAAGCGAGAAGACCGTTTACAAGTGGTTGAAAACGGGGCTAATACCTGCGAACCGAATCGGAAAGTCGTGGATCATCACCGAGGAATCGGTACTGGCACTTGTCGAGCCCAAACTGCAGTCTCCGGCAGGTGTTCCACAGCGATTATCTGCCGTGCAGAGTCCAACTACCACGACCCCTCAAACGATTAGTGCTTCAAAGCCAAGTTCGACCGAAGATGACGCCGCACATCTAGCCCGATTCACAAATATTCTTTCGGGCGCGGTTGGTCAAGGCATGACGGGAATTCTGGGACCGAGGGCGGCTGATACCGAGACATCGTCGACTATCGCTTCGGCGCTAGCCAACGCCGATGGAGAGATTCTTCTTCAGGGCATCGGACTTCGAGAGTTCTTCGGAGATCGCGGACACACACCTATTCTGAAGCAGATGGCGGCTGAAGATAGGGCAGTTCAAATTCGAGCGATTCTCGTGAACCCTGTCAGCGAGTTCGCTAGGGCAAGAGCTGTTGCAGAGGACGGTGCACAGTTCGTTGATGAAGATCGTTATAAAGCTGGACCGCTCTACAACGACAGCTGGCGAAGTTTGAACGTAATAGCCGCAATGAAAAAGGATGCCGCTTCACGTTCGCACTTTGGAATCGATGTTCGATTCGTCGATCACTGGCCCTCGGTTTATCTCGTAATGACAGGCGAATCTACGTTTGTGGAGACGTACCAGTTCGGTAAGCCAAACGCCGCCGTAGATGGAAGCTCGATCGACGGACTCGTTCCGATGCTGCAGTTCCAATCGAACAGCTCGTACGCCTCGATTCTTCGGCAGCACTTCGACTACATATGGTCGGGTACAAATCCCCACGTGCGCACCCACTCACTCGCCGATATAGCCGAGGCGATGCACGTCGACGTTTAAGGCTTTGCTCGGGATTCGTGCATGCTCACTGACCTCACCATGCTTGCCCTCATCCCGACCGAAGCGATAGCGTAGCGGAGGGACCTTGGTTGATAGCACCGGAGTCAATCGGTCGAACGTTGAAAACCCGCGTCCCTGCCGAAGACTTCTCCACTTTGATCGAGAAATAATCGGGATAATTGGGAGTGATTGACGGAAGTACGTCCAAGATCCCTCCGCTTCGCTATCGCTTCGGTCGGGAAGAGGTATTCGTTAGTTATTTGCACAAGTTCCGGAACTATACGGAACTAATCACGTGTTCTTGGCGAAATAGTTCCTAATAACTCTGCGAGCCAAGTTCTACTCTTACCGGCGTTAACAGAACACGCGAGCGCTGTAAGCCAATGGATCGAACGGGTACACGGACGTCTCAACTGTTCAGATATAAAAAATTCTTCTGGAGGCTCAATTTTGGGCAAAATCAACGTAGCGATCATTGGTGCAGGTAACTGTGCATCGTCGCTAGTTCAGGGACTACACAAGTACAGCGAAATCGATGAAGGCTCGGATCGAATTCCTGGCCTCATGCACAACGTTCTCGGCGGATATGCACTGAGCGATGTAAACATCGTTGCGGCGTTCGACGTCGATAAGGAAAAGGTCGGCAAGGACCTCTCCGAAGCCCTCGTTTCCAAGAACAACAACGCCATTCAGTTCTTCGACGTTCCAAACATGGGCGTGAAGGTTGACCGTGGAATGACTCACGACGGAATCGGTGAATTCCTTGAAGACCTTGTTGAGGTAAACCACGATCCAAACACCCCCGGTGGCGAGACTGCCGACGTTGTTGGCATTCTGCGAGATCGTGAAGTTGATGTAATGATCAACTACCTCCCAGTTGGCTCTGAGCAGGCAACCAAGTGGTACGTCGAGCAGGCTCTTGCTGCTGGCGTTGCATTCGTGAACTGTATTCCAGTGTTCATCGCTCGAGAAGCCTACTGGCAGAAGCGATTCCAAGACCGCGGTATCCCTATCGTTGGTGACGACATCAAGTCACAGGTCGGCGCAACTATCGTTCACCGAGTACTCGCCCGATTGTTCGAAGATCGTGGCGTACGACTCGACAAGACCTACCAGTTGAACTTCGGTGGAAACACTGACTTCTACAACATGCTTGAGCGATCACGCCTGACGTCGAAGAAAATTTCGAAGACAAACGCAGTTCAGTCGCAGCTCGAAAAAGAGCTTCCTACTGACGACGTGCACATCGGCCCATCGGACCATGTCCCTTGGTTGGAAGACCGCAAGTGGGCATACATTCGACTTGAAGGTACGTCGTGGGGCGACCAACCACTCAACATTGAGTTGAAGCTTGAAGTTGAAGACAGCCCGAACTCTGCTGGTGTAGCTATTGACGCAATTCGATCAGCTAAAATCGCCATGGACAAGGGTGTTAGCGGAGCTATCGAGCCTGCTTCTGCCTACTTCATGAAGTCGCCTCCAGTTCAGATGCGTGACGACGATGCCCGTGTGGCAGTTATGGACTTTGCCGAAGACCACGACCCAGAAGCGTTGAACTCTGCTGAATAGGCTTTCGTTCTAGAACGACCCATAAGCGCTAGTACGTGCCGCTGGAAAACCAATATGATTGCTTCATATTGGACCAGCGGCACTTTTGGTTAACGCTTTTGCAGTTTGCTCAAGTTGCCGAGTGCGTAGGCATGAGTACTGTCGGGAGGTACTGATTGCGGATCGCTCAAGTATCGCCATACGACTTTGCCCATTCCGGCGGAGTTCAACGCCATATCGCCTCATTGAGTCGCGAGTTGCAGGCACGAGGGCATGAAGTATCGATCCTTGCTCCGTGTACTCGCGACGAACCCGCGGTAGATGTAGGCAACGTAGATCTTCGAACGTTTGGTAGATCTGTTCCTGTTCCTACGGCCGGTTCTATAGCCCGAATCTCATTTTCTGTGTGGCATGAGTGGCGCCTGAAAACGATGCTCGAAAACGAGAAATTCGATATCGTCCACATCCACGAACCACTCATGCCGATGTTCGCACTCACAGCATCACGCTTTTCTCCCTCAACGACTATCGGTACTTTCCACGCCTTCAATGAAGGTCGTGGTCGCGGGTATATGTTCTGGAAGAAGGTATTGAACCGGGGAGCAATTCGCCTAAATGGTCGAATCGCAGTCTCTGAACCTGCGAAACAGTTCGCCAACAGATATTTTGAAGGCGATTATCGAGTCATTCCTAACGGGCTTGATGTTGAAAGATTTTCCGCACCGGCACCAAAGCCTTCGATACTTCGCGACGATGCGATTAATCTCGTATTTGTCGGCAGAGTCAATGAACCTCGAAAAGGGCTTCGATACGCGCTGGGCGCCTATTCGCTACTGAAATGGCAGTACCCAAAACTTCGACTCGTAGTAGTCGGAGCAGGTGTTCCCGATCGTGAGTCGTACCGAATCATGGGTGAGCGATCTCTCGACGACGTTATATTTACCGGCCCAGTCACTGACGAGGAACTTCCCGGCTACTATCAGAACGCAGACATATTCATAGCGCCCAACACTGGAAAAGAAAGCTTCGGTTTCATCATCATCGAAGCAATGTCGGCTTCCACTCCAATCGTGGCATCAGACATTCCAGGGTTCGCGTCGGTGATGACGGATGGTCGAGAAGGGCTGATGGTTCCGCCGAAGGACGAAGCGGCTCTTGCCGAGGCGATCGAACGGCTTATAAAAAATCCAGGACTCCGTGCGCAGTTGGCGGTAGACGGCAGGGCGACGGTTCATCAATATCGATGGACAGAGGTCGCAGATTCGGTGCTCGACTATTACGATGAAGTGATGGAAAAACAACACGTGCCACCAGCGAAATATCAGGGCTGGTAAATACTTGCCCGATCTTCAATCTTTCAGATACGGTCTTCGCGGTGCGGTGACCAACTGGTTCGAACGCCCAGCAGTATCGGTTCTCGTAGCACTCAAGGTCTCGCCCGACGCCGCAACCGCTATCGGGCTGTTGATTGCTATTGTCGCCGCCTACTTTACGAGTCAGGGCGAATTCCTCATCGGTGGAATCCTCGTTCTGGTTGGCGCAACATTTGATTTACTTGATGGCGGAATAGCCCGCGCAACTGGCAGAGTGAGCAAGCGAGGGGCGTTGACCGACTCGGTATTCGACAGAGTGTCGGAAATCGCGTTACTGGTTGGGCTTGGCATGTACTACACGTCTGGAAAAGATGAGAGCCAAACCGCAGTTCTTCTTGCATTCGTAGCCGTTGGTGGTTCGCTGATGGTGAGCTATGTACGTGCACGAGCAGAAGGACTCGGAGCCAAAGGAACGGCTGGCTTCCTTACTCGTCCCGAGCGAATCGTTATTACGGTTGCGGGGCTAGTTCTTGGATATCCGATGGCTGTTCTGTGGATTCTCGGAGTGGGAACACCTCTCAGTGCAGCTTGGAGATTCTTCGACGCATGGCGAGCAATCGACTCTGAATAAGCGAAAATTTGCATCCCTAGCACTGTGTTTTGGCGTAAAACGGTTGGTACACATAAATTCAGCACGGTGATCAATCACCGTTGCAGCCCTCTAAATTCTTGAATGCAGTCCAACTTGAACGTCACTTTTCCAAAAACTCACACCAAGCGATCGTCGATTCTTATGGTCACCGCTTTATTGGTGGTCGTCTTCAGCTTTATTGGAACCGGTGAACATGCGTCCGCTCAAGAGGCTCCACCGGTTACTGTTATTTCTTCGAGTGTTGAATCGCAGTTTCCTGAGGGGATGACGTTCAAGCTCGACGCCGAGTCGGAGCTGCGTATCGATGACATTCGAGTAACGTTCGAGATTGGCGATAGAGGGTCGACCCAGTACGCCTATCTCGACCTCGATCAAACTTCACGACCTCTAGTGAACGGCGAATTGTTTCACCGTACCAACAGTCGAGATCGCTATATTCCGCCCGGAACGATGATCAAGTACTGGTTTGAGATAACCGACGAAACCGGCGAAACGATGTTGACCGAACCAGAGTTCTTTCGGTTCGACGATGCCCGATTCGAGTGGGAAGAAGTGACTCTCGGAACCGTCACAATCCTCTATCACGGTCCTGTGCGCACCAGAGCAGAACGATTGGCGGAAGCTGCGGTCGAATCTTTAGGAATCATGGGACCCGTGACTGGTGCGGACACCGAAACTCCGATTGTGATGACGCTGTACAACAACAACGCCGAGATGATCGAAGCGGTTGTTTCTCGGAGCCTCGCTAGCAGTCGTGAATTGATTACTGAAGGGCAAGCGTTCGATGCCGAGAGTGTTGTGCTTGTGCTGGCAGGTCGATCTGACATAGGAACCGCTACGCACGAGATGACTCACATATTGGTGGCGCGTGCAGCCCGTTCGAGCGGTGCGGTGCCTTTGTGGCTCAATGAGGGACT
>Ga0233439_10002017_pt1 | contig 23824 bp, 35 predicted proteins | sample SI_123_September_6_FD_182713 | JGI IMG/M metagenome (GOLD analysis project Ga0233439, IMG submission 182713) | Seawater microbial communities from Saanich Inlet, British Columbia, Canada - SI_123_September2016_100_MG | ecosystem: Environmental > Aquatic > Marine > Inlet | place: Canada: British... | reverse complement strand
ACGAGAACAACCACATTTAACATAAACCACTTTGAATTCTCCACCTGTTTTGATATTGTGTGACATTGGTTTGTTACAATATTGACATTCTATTACACCATGATATTCTTCTACTGGAACCACTTCATATTCCCATGATTTTTTCTTACTATCCCAATATACTGAATTAATCTCAGTTGGTGTATCCATACTTTGAATTTAATATAAATTTGATTAATTAATTTTTAGAACATGCTATTTTCTAAATAAATGTCTAAAAATCATCAATTAACTCGTAAATAGGGCTATTTTATCAAGAAATTATGAGGGATATTTCAATTTCTGCAATTTTAGATTCCATGAATGGTGATACTGCATATGCAACTGATATGTGGGAAAATTGTGTTGATGAAAAACGAAAAAGATACACTAGAAGTAAATTTTCTGATGTCTTAGATAAGATGGAAGAATTTGGATATTTAAAAAAACATGGGTACAAAAGTGAATCCACATATACAAAATTAAAATTTATTGATACTGCAGACCAAATTGGATTTATTAATAATATAATTTTTACAAATGAAACTAAAATAAAAAAAGCATTAGAGAAATTAGATAGCAAGAAAATATTTATTGATATTTCTAAAGATCTAAACGCTCATAAATTTAACAAATATGCTTTAAAAGATTATGATTTATTTTTAGAATCTATTGTTAGTATGCTTGGCTTAATTTCATCTATTTTATTTACTCTTCAAAATAATTCTAATCCTGAATTAAAAAAAGAATTAAAATCTTGTCTTAATCAAATTAAAGAATTTTTAGATGAATCAAATGAAATATTGATGCATTATAGAGGTTCAAATGAAAGAATTGTATTACAACGGATTCTTAACAATAAAATTCCACAACCAGGATTTTTAAAAATTTAAATTATATCTGAGTCTCTTGAAATAATATTTTTTATTGAATTGAATAATGCACATCACAAAATAACACAATTCCATTTGCTAATGTTTTTGCTGATACACTGTGACCCTCTGCTAATCCTTTTCCGCAAACATAACATTCAACTTTTGAAACAGAAGATTGAATTTTGTGCTCTATTTTTGCGTCTTGCATCATTGCTCTGTTGTCCATTTTCATCATGATCATACAGCGATCAACTATGCTATAAAGGTACCGTACTATACCGTAATTCTTTGATGTTTGAATATTACTTTAATGTTAAAAATTTTATATTTTTATAACTTATTACTATAAATTTACAATAAAATAGTTATTATCTATGATTTTTTTATAAAAATATTAAATAATTGTATATCTTACAATATAATACATTGTTAGTTACAAACGCTGACAAATAACGTGCGTAGCCCCGCAGAACGAAAAAGGCAATCAGGCGTTTAGACGACTGACCACAAGAGGAAATCTCTTAATGTTCTGCAATTTAGTGGGCTTCGCCATTTAATTTGATTTAATCTTACCTTTCTACCAATTATCTTTAAATATTAAACAGTGAAAATTTTGTTTATGGGTGGACACCTTTGGAAATGCACATGCAAAAGTAATACCTCTAGATTTATCTGAAAATCAATTTCAAATTTACAATAAAATATCTCGAAATTATTCTCATTCTTTTTTGTTTGAATCTCTATCTGGACCTGAGGTTTTAGCTGAAACATCTGTAATGGGATTTGATCCTAAAATTATTTTTAAAGGTTATTCTGATAAAGTTGAAATTATTGAAAATGATCATATTACAATAATTGAAACCAATGATCCATTTGTTGAATTAAAAAAATTACTTGGAAAATCAAATGATCAAAAATATAGATACCTTGGAGGTGCTGTTGGAGTTGTAAATTATGATTCAATTAGATTAGTTGAAAATATTTCTGAGGAAAATAATTTGGTGCAACCAATCATGGAATTTGGAATTTATGATGATGGGTTATTGTATGACAATGTTGATAAAAAATTATTTTATTTTTATCATGATGAAAATAGATTTGATAAATTGATAATGAGTAATGATTCTTTTGATGAATTTCATTCTAGTGAAGTAACTCCAAATATGGATAAAGAAAAATTTTCAAATATTGTTAATAAGGCAAAACAATACATTCATGATGGTGATATTTTTCAAGTAGTTTTATCCCGTAAATTTGAATTTGAAACTAGCGGTGATAATTTAACATTATACAAAACATTAAGAAAATTAAATCCGTCCCCCTACATGTATCATTTAAAACAAGATTCAAAAACAATTATTGGTGCATCCCCTGAAATGTTAGTAAGAATTACAGATGACAAAGTAGAAACTTTTCCAATTGCTGGAACTAGAAAGATTACCGATAATGAAGAAAAAAACAAAGCACTATCTGATGAATTAATCCATGATGAAAAGGAATTAGCAGAACACACAATGCTTGTTGATTTAGGACGTAATGATATTGGGCGTGTCTGTAAATATGGAACAGTCCATCCTGAATCTTTAATGCAAATTAAGCGATTTAGTCATGTTCAACATATTGTTAGTCATGTTGTTGGTAATTTGGACTCAAAAAATGATATGTTTGATGCATTTCAGGCAGTATTTCCTGCTGGAACCGTTTCAGGTGCTCCAAAAGTACGAGCAATGCAGATAATTGATGAGTTGGAGGCAGAAGAAAGGGGTCCATATGCTGGTGCAGTTGGATATTTTTCATATAATGGGTGCTGTGATTTTGCAATCGCAATTAGAAGTATATTCATAGAAAATAACAAAGGGTTTGTACAATCTGGTGCAGGAATTGTTTCAGATTCTATTGCAGAAAATGAATTTAAAGAAACTGAACACAAAGCAGGTGCAATGCTTCAAGCATTAAAGGAGGCATCGAATTGAAATTTTTAATTATAGACAATTACGATTCATTTGTTTACAATATAGCACAATATCTTGGTGAGTTGGGAGTTGAATGTGATGTGATTAGAAATGATAAAATTACAATTTCACAAATTAAAGACAATAATTATGATGGAATAATTATTTCTCCTGGTCCTGGTACGCCAGAAGATAAAAAATATTTTGGAATTTGTAGTGATGTGATTAAAGATATTGGTCCAACAACTCCTATTTTGGGTGTATGTCTTGGACATCAGGGAATAATTGCTGCATTTGGTGGTAAAGTAACTAATGCGGGATGTGTAAGACATGGAAAAACTAGTCCAGTTAATCACACTGATTCTGAATTATTCAAAGATGTAAAAAATCCTTTTAGAGCTACTCGCTATCATAGTTTAGTTGGCGATAAAACAATAATTCCAGATGTTTTAGAAATTATAGCTACTGCAAATGATGATGGAGAAATTATGGCAATTAAACATAAAGAATTTTTAATTCAGGGAGTACAATTTCATCCTGAATCCATTATGACTGAAGATGGGAAAAAAATTCTTGGTAATTTTATCAGACAGGTTAAAGAAAAATGATTTCAGAATATATTTCTAAATTAGAACAAAAAATTGATCTTACTTATGATCAGATGAATGAAATCATGTCTGAAGTATTATCTGGTAAAACAAACGATGATCAAAATATGAATATTTTATCTAATTTATCCCAAAAAGGTGAAACTGATGATGAATTACTTGGCATGTTAGATAAAATGCAAGAATTATCACTAAAAATTACGCCTAAAAATCAAGGAACTATTATTGATATGTGCGGTACAGGCGGTGACAAGTTACAAACTTTCAATATTTCTACTACTGCATCTTTCGTAGTTGCAGCTGCTGGAGGTATTGTTGCAAAACATGGTAATAGATCAAGTTCTGGAATTTCTGGAAGTGCGGATATTTTTGAATACTTTGGATATGATCTAAACGCTGAACCTTCTGATGTTGCAAATATTTTAGAAAATCACAGAATTTGTTTTATGTTTGCACAAAAATTTCATCCTGCAATGAAAAATGTTTCTTCAGCTAGAAAACAATTGGCAAGTAGAACTGCATTTAATTTACTTGGACCCCTATCAAATCCAGCTAATGTACAAAATCAATTAATTGGTGTTTTTTCAAATGAATTTCTTACTAGGTTACCTCAAATTCTTAAAAGAAAAGGAGTAGAAAATATAATGACTGTTCGTTCTAATGATGGAATGGATGAATTTTCTACTAGTTCCACAAATAGTGTATGTATTTTAAAAAATAATACTATAACTGTTAATTCAATTGATCCTGAATTTCTTGGTTTACATAAATCATCACTTCATGATATTCAAATTGAAACTAAACAAAATGCAATTGAATCTTTTGTTGGAGTATTAAACAATACAGCTAATCAATCAATGATTGAAACTACTGCATTAAATGCAGCTGGAGGATTATTAGTTGGAAACATTGTAAATACTTTTGAAGATGGTATTGAACTTGCACTTAATACCATTAATGATGGTAAGGCGATGAATTTATTGGAGAAATTTGTGGCTAATACTGGCAATATTGAAAAATTAAAGGAGATAACTGATGGCTGAAAATATTTTAAAAAAATTAGTAAATAATTCTCAAATTGCAATTGATGATGGAGTTTATGACGTTGATGTAAATCTAAAAAAATCTAATCAAGATTTTAAACAAATTATTGCATCCAATCCTCATGCAACATTACTTACTGAAGTAAAATTTTCATCGCCATCTTTAGGTAAAATTAGAACTATTGGTGATCCTAGTAGTATTGCAAAGCAAATGATTGAAGGTGGTTCAAAGGCATTATCTGTTTTAACACAACCTCATTTGTTTAACGGTTCTCCAGAATATTTTATTAAAGTAAGACAGGCAGTTGATGTTCCATTATTAATGAAGGATATCATGATTGATAAAATTCAAATTGATACTGCAAAAAAAATTGGTGCTGACTATATGTTGGTGATTCAATCTTTGTTTGATCAAAAATTTCTTACTGATATTGACGAATTCATTGATTATGGACATAAACAAGGATTGAATGTTTTACTTGAGGTTCACACTAAAGAAGAATTTCAAAATGCATTAAAGACTGAAGCTGATATTATTGGAATTAATAATAGAAATTTGGATACACTAGACATTGATCTTAAGACAACTGAATTAGTTTTATCTGGTTATGATAATTCTCGGATAATTTTATCTGAAAGTGGTATTAATACTTCAGAAGATATTCAATATTTAAAAAAGTGTGGAGCTGATGCTTTTTTGATAGGTTCAAGTATAATGAAAAGCGATAATATTGTAGAGCAGGTAAGGAAATTGGTGAACTCATATTGAAATACCCTAAAAATGGTAAATTTGGAGAATTTGGGGGTAAGTATATTCCAGAAACTCTTGTGCCTGCAATTGAGGAATTAGAAGAGAATTACTTAAAATTCAAAAATGATAAAAAATTCAAACAAGAATTAGATTACTATCTTAAGGTGTATGCTGGAAGACCTACTCCATTATACTATGCAAAAAATCTATCTGAAAAATTAGGTGGTGCTAAAATCTATCTTAAAAGAGAAGATCTATTGCATGGAGGTGCTCATAAAATTAACAATACTTTAGGTCAAGCACTTTTGGCAAAAAAAATGAACAAGAAAAGAATTATTGCAGAAACAGGTGCAGGGCAACATGGTGTTGCAACTGCAATGGCATGTGCTGCATTAGGATTAAAAGCTGAAGTCTATATGGGATACAAAGATACCATCAGACAAAAACAAAATGTCTATCGCATGAATATGTTGGGTTCTAAAGTTCACCCAGTAAAATCTGGTTCTAAGACACTAAAAGATGCAATTAATGAAGCAATAAGAGATTGGATTACAAATGTGGAAAATACATACTATTTGTTAGGTTCTGCAGTTGGTCCTCATCCTTATCCTGTTATGGTTAGAGATTTTCAAAGTGTAATTGGAAATGAAATTAAATTACAAATGAAAAAAATTAACAATAAAGATCCTGATGTTGTAATTGCATGTGTTGGAGGAGGGTCTAATGCTATTGGTACATTTTATCCTCTAGTTGATACAAGTGCTGAAATAATTGGAGTTGAAGCTGCAGGAAAAGGATTAAAATCAAAATTACATTCAGCTACATTATCTGCAGGAAGTAAAGGTGTACTTCATGGCATGATGACCTACTTACTTCAAGATAGTGAGGGACAAATTACTGAAACACATAGTATTTCTGCAGGACTAGATTATCCTGGTGTTGGACCTGAACATGCTTACTATAAAGACACTAAACGAGTAAAATATCATTCATCAACTGACAAGGAAGTCTTAGATGCATTTTTGACTCTTACTAGAACTGAAGGCATTATTCCTGCGTTAGAATCTGCTCATGCTATTTCTGAAGCAATGAAAGTTGCAAAAAAAGGCAAAGCATCCGAATCCATAGTTGTAACTCTTTCAGGTAGAGGAGACAAGGATGTTGAAGAGGTTCAAAAATATTTGGATGTAGATGCAAAAAATAAATAATAATTTAAAATATTTTTTACTGTTTACTTGATTGATTGAGCAAATTCTTCAAGTTTTTGTTTCTTTTCTTCTGGTGATGCTGTTAGTAGTCCTTTCCATTTATCTTTCATTTCTGCTTTCTTTTCATCTTTTTGTTCCTCAGACATTGTATCCCATTGTAATTTCATTTGCATAAAGTGAACAATCATTGCAGCCTTGTCTGGAATTGATAATGATTTCCAGGCTTCTCCCATTTCTTTAAACTGTTTTTTCTTTTCAGTAATTTGCTCTGGAGTCATATTTTTGTAATAATCTCTCATTTTTTTATCATGTTTGATATCATGTCTGTTATCGCTGTGCTTTTTCTTTTTGTTAGAATCAAAAGATTTTGCATCTGTAACATAAAGTACATCTCCGGTACCTGCATCAACTAGAACTTTATTGTATTCATGATCATCATTTGTCATAACTACTTTGTAAACTAGATACCCGTTAATTGGTGAAAGTTTTGCATACATACTTTTACTATTTTCTACGTTATTTTCCGCAATAGTCATTGCATCTACTAATGTAATTTGAGTAAGTTCTGAGTAATTTTTATTATTTTCAATCGGAATACTTCCTTCAATATTTGGATATTTTGTTTTATCCCAATCGGCAAATACGGGTGAAATTCCTAGTGTAGTAGCTAATGTTACAATTGCCAATATTGCAATGATATTTTTTGAAACCAATTTGTTCAATTTTAATTTTAGCAATATAAAAGATAACCGTACAAATTATTCTAGTATGGCAAAATAATTGTCTGATTTATTCAGTATTTTTTATGATGATTTTTTGGCACTAGTTTATTTTGTATGTGGTTTATAATTTTAAAAAAATTTTACTTTTTTAGTAATGCTTCTTCTGGTGTTTTTTGATTATTTGATTCCCAATGCCAACTGTGATGTTTTTTCCAATGTGTTTCTAATTCTTCAGTTGTTGGTTCTTTACCAAGAGGACTACCGCATAATTTACACTGTTTCATTTTCTTTCTCTTCTAATTTTTTCTTTTTTGATTTAATTAATGGGTGGCATTGAGCTGGAAAATTATCTTCATCCATTATGTATATTTCGTTTTATGATAAATTAAGAGTTTTGTATTTTAGTTATTTTCCTTTTTATTTGATTTTGATGATGATTTTTTCTTATTTTTGTACTTTTCTTTATTTCTAATTCTTTCTAATTCCATTATCTGAAATGTTTTTTCATTTTCACATAATTTCATATCTCCTGTATTTTGATCATGTGTTGATTCTATATTTCCATTGAATAATAACTCTCCAACTATTTCCCATGCTTTAGATTCTGAAATTTCAAATTTATAATTAATTGTGGATACTTTTGTAAAATATCCGTTTTTTGAATTTCTTAAAATAAATTGTTCTATTTTTTGTTCTATTGTTAAAGATGGGCTTGTATTTCGAAATTTTCTAAATGGTTTTCTTTCAGACATATTTTGTTCTTTATTTTCCTGTATTTTACCTAATCCTCTGCATTAATTGTATCTGGATCATTATTTCCTGGCAGATACATATCTCCTAGTTGGCCTTTCATTTTTTCATCAAACTCTTCTTGTAATCTTGTGAGATACATTTCTGCCTCTGTTTCATCTTCTGGAATTCCTGTATCTGTATCATAATTGAACCCCGTTGCTAAATGGTAAAATTCTTCAAAAAATTCTTTGCAATCAATTACATCTGCATTTCTATCTATGGATACCACTAAACAATTCTTATCTATTCTGAGGTTGAGACAAACTTCCTCCTCAATCATAGTATCCACAATAGTTGCCATTAGATATGGAATAAATTTTTCATCTAACTGTTTTTCTCCTTTACTTGTTATCCATAATTCTTCATTATCCAATAAATTATCAAATGTTCTAACTGCTACATCCCTGATATCCGAATCCAAATGTGTTGATTTTGATTTCCATAAATTTTCATTATATTCTCCTGGTTTTACATAAAGCATATCAAACGTTAAATTTTCATTAATTTCTTCAAATTCCCATACTTGCTTATTTGTCCACATTGGTGAAAATTCATTAATTATTTTTCTTGTATTTTGATTCAACGTAACCCCTCTTATCTTCTATCGTTTAATCTTATCTTGAACTATTAATTCCTGATTTTAAAAATTCTAATGTACATTCTGCTAGCTCTTTATCTGAATGTTTTTTAATTTCATGTTTACAATTTGGACATATGCCTTCTTGCTCTTCTCCTAACTCCTCCCCCACTTGTTTCATACAACATTCCATTAATTCTGCTGTTGAATGTGACTCCATAGATAACTTACATGTTGGACATTCAGTCATTTTCTAATTTTTAATTTATTTCATACCCATAAATAATATTTGATTCAACCTAAAATAATGATAAATATCAAAAAATTTCAAAATAAACTTTCATGTGTTTGTAAAAATATTGTACTTTTTGAAATTATTCCTGAAATTGAATGTGACTGGGGATTTCATACTGTTATTCAATGCCCTATATGTGAAGAATTATTTTCAATTGATAAAAAATGCCCTGCATTTCAAACTATTGAAATACTGTTAAATGAAAATATTAAATTATACACTAATGAGGAACGATTTTCTTATTTGGCAAAATCTCACCCTTGATAAAATTTTTAGTGTTAAGTAAATAGTACTATAAATCCTATAGCTGATGCAACCAAGGAAATCCCCATACACACATAAAATTTTATAAATTTTATACTCATATGATATAGTTAAAACATCTGAAATTAATAGTTTAGAATTTTGGAAACAGGCAAATTTGATGCATTTGTGCATCGACTCTTTGGGAGTTACGGTAAATGATCAAATAGGTTACCTTCCTGTATCCAATACTTCTATTAATTTAGATTTTAAAAAATTCTTAAAATAAAACATGTCTATTAATTCATCAAAATAGGTGAAAAAAGTTATTCTTTTTTGATTATTTTTAAAATTGAGCCTAATATGCTAAATATCTAATTCCATTTAATTCTCTATTTCATTCCCAATAATTTTATTCTCTATTAAAAATACTTACAACTATGAGTGAAAATGATGTTATAACATGGTCTCAAAATTATTGTTTAAAATGGTCAAATTTTAAAGCTGAATCAAATCCTGCAATTTATGAGGATTCTCATAGTTTCATTAAATATGGATTTACTTGGGTAGTTAATTCTGATAAATTAAATGAAAATATTGTTTTTTTAATTGATCAAATAAAAACTTCGGTTGAATTTCATCCATTATTATCATGGGTTAGAAAATCTGAGCTTGATGATAATTTATTAAATCATGAGCAGGGTCACTTTGATTTAGCTGAATTACTTCGAAGAGATTATGATAAAATATTAAAAAATAAATTTTATGATAAAGTTTTTCCTACAAGGGGCCAAAATGATGCACAACGAAAACAATTTGCAAAAGAGGATTCAGGTAAAATGATTTCTCTTGAAATTGATAAACTAAGTGAAATTTTAAGAAAAAAACGTGAAGATTATGATGTGGAGACAGAATATGGTCATAATATTCTAAATCAAACTAAATATAATGAGATTTTTGAAAAATTTAAATTATAATTTGAAAAATGAATCTCAATTTTTTTAATTAGTATTTATTAATAATTTTATTTTCTGTCATTGAATTGATATAGTTTACTAAACTCCTATAATATTTTAAATGAAAATCAATGTCTTTGATTTCTGTTTGTTTTAACTCTTCTAACTCTGGACCAAAATCTCGTTTATCTGTTTGAATATGATTTAATGTTTTTTCATTAACTTCAATCATGTGAAATAAACTGTGTAATACTTCTTCTTTTTGAAGTGTTTTATCACAAGATTTTTGTAATAATAATTCAACCCAATCCATGAATATTTTTATAAAATTATTATATGTCATCTAAACTTGATTAATTCCAACTTTAACTCTATTTTTTTTTAGTTAGTTTGTGAGCCTATTTTTTATTTTCTTTTTTTTGTCTATCTGCAATTTCTTTATTTCTTTCCATATCTGAATGAATTTCAACATGTTGGAATAGGTCCTCTTTTGAATCAAATATTTGTTCACAGTAGTAACATTGGTGCATCCTCTAATTATGGCATTATTGCTTTTATCCCTTTAATTTTGTTTTATAAAGAAATTTAATTTCTTTTTAATTATTACTTATCTTAATCAAAAAATTATTATTTTTTCTTAATGTTTATTACATTATTTTCGAATAAATCTATGCTTGTTTTAACCAATTTATTCTAGTTTTATTTTTAATTATTTTTTATGATGTTTTAATTTCAATTTCAGAATTACATGATGGATATTTTCCTGTTTCATTTTTGAATTGTTCCATTAATTCTATTTGTTCCTGTTTTTGATTATTTGTAAAAATTCTTTGATATGATGAAGTTTTTTGCATGCATTCGTTTCCTTCAAATTCTGTATCAACATATTTTGTAAATGTAGTTTCAAGATTATTTGTCTCTCCAATAAATATTGGTTCTTTATTTCTATTGTATAACACATAAACACCTGGGATTGCTTTTACAAATTTGGCACTTTCTAACCAAACTCTCATTTTATCATCAAGTAATTCCATAATGAGTATCAATTCGACTAGATATTAAACGATATTAGAAAATCTTGTATATCACAAGAACCTTCATGCTTTTAATACCTAAAACCGAGATGATCAATCCTGGCTCTTTTAGAAAAATTTCCCGATCATTTTACTCCTCGTCAAATTCAGAAAAATATTATCAATGAAATTGAAGAAAAATTAAAATCTGGATATAAGAAAATAATTATTTGTGCTCCTACTGGAGTTGGAAAATCATTAGTTGGCGCCACTGTTTCAAATCACTTTGATAGTTCTTTTACTGTAACTGCCTCAAAACATTTACAAGATCAATACATCAAAGATATCCCATTTTTAAAACCAGTTAAAGGTAAACAAAATTTTCCATGTTTAAAATTAATGTCTGCTGAAAAAGTTGAGACTGATCGAAGAGCTATGAGGGAGGGATTAACTTGTGATAAAGGTCAATGTCAAGAAAGAATCAATAAAAATGGGAAAGAGATAGTAAAAATTTGTGATTTTAAGCCTACAATTAAGCAAGTTGAGGACAATGTACAAGATTCCTTATCGTGCCACTATTATTTACAAAAATATGATGCACTAGTTTCAAAACATTCGTTGTGGAATTACCATGCATTTTTTACAATAATGAAATATAACAAGAAACTATTTGCTGATTATCTTAATAGAAAAGTTACTGTATTTGATGAAGCCCATAAAATTGAGGATCAAATAATACAATTTGTTGGATTTGATATTTTTGCTGGACAGGTAGATGAATGTAATCTAAATCCTGATAGATACAATTTTACCGATTTGGATTCAATGATTCAACTTACTGATGATATTGCATTTTCTTATGCAAAAAAAATTAAAGACATCAAAGAAAGTCCTATATTTCAAAATAAACCTGATTTTGAACTAATTACAGGATTAGAAAGACGATATGATAGGGCTGCTCAGGCAAAAATTGACATTATTGCAGATAAAGATAATTTCATTGTTAATGATCCTGTTAAAGATATCAATGGTAATTTTAGAACTATTTCTGTAAAACCTATTGATGTTTCAAAATTTGCACATGAATTTTTTGATACAGAATATCAAATATTCATGTCTGCTACAATTGACAAATCTAGTTTTTGTGAAAATATGGGTTTAGAAAAAGAGGAGGTTGCATTTGTTGATACTATAAAATCTCCTTTTCCAATGGAACACCGTAAAATTGATCTTTTAAATGTTAGAAGATTAAGTTATGGTTCCACTGAAGAAGATGAATTAGAAGTAATAAAAACAATGGATAGAATTTTAGATGAGCATTCTGATGAGCGTGGATTGATTTTAACTTCTTCTATTCCGAGATGCCATAACATTATTCGATATCTGTCTCCCAAAAACACTAAACGAATTAGACTTTGTCATAGTAAAAACAAAGACGATAAAACACAAGATGAAGTAATTTCTGAACATTCTTCTGATCCTACGAGTGTACTGCTTTCATCATCTCTATGGGAGGGAGTTGATTTGAAGGATGATTTATCTAGATTTCAAATTATTGCAAAAGTTCCATATCCAAATTATACTGAAAAACGAACAAAGGCAAAAATGAATAAATTCCCTCTATGGTACACTTCTCAAACTTTAACTAAATTATTACAGGGATTTGGGCGTTCAATTCGAAGTGATGATGATTGGGCACAAACATATGTTCTTGACACTGCTGTAAATAATGTATTTTTTAAAGCCCAACAAATGATTCCTAAGGCTTACTATGATGTTTTAGGTATGGATGAACTGTAGGTAATTTATTTTAAAAATTGTTTTTGATTTTAATTATTTAATTTACATAAATTCATTCATCTTGATTATCCTGCATAGTAATTATAAATGGAGTAATTAATCCAAAATTTCTTGTAAATGGGGGTATTCTTCTATCCAAAATTTCTGATTTACACATTCCCATTCCCATAATACAAATGGCTCATTGTCTAATTCCAAATTATTTTCATTTAATATTTGAATTTCATTTTTGATATTTTGAATTTCTGATTGTTGATCAGATAGATATTTTAAACGATGTTCTACCTCAAATATTCTTTCTTCTAAAACAATTTCAAAATATGATTGAGGTCTTGACTCCATTGCACCTGCACATGTATATTCTATTATTTCGTTATATTGTAATTGTAATTCATCCATTCTCAGATTTGCATCAAATTTGACAACTTCATCTAAATCTATAATTTCTTCCTCATCTAGCATTCCTATTTCTTCATCTGTTGGATTTTCAGTTTCTTCTATTTTATCATCAAAAAGTACTGCAAAAACAACTCCAATACAGCTAATTATCGTTAATCCTAAGAGGGTATTTTTCTTCATTAAATGTTTTAATCTATTTGCCAACTTAAGGCTTTTCTAAATCTCTGTAATGATATCGTTTTTAATTTCAGTACTGTCGTTTACTTTTTTTAATTGTTCACTGGCATAATATTCTAGGCAATTAGGAATCCATGCATGTATGAATAATGCAATACTCATTTTCATTGCTCTTTTCCAATGATGAGTATATGATACGTTGTTATTCTCTAAATGCTTCATGAATAAATTCTAATTTACTCTTATTTAATACTTTAGTTATACTTAATCTTAGTATTATTATATTAAGTAATACTAATAATTTAGTCATAAATCTAATACCAAAATTTTGAAATTATTTTTAGTAGATGACACTAATTTTATGTGGAATAATTTAACTTGCTTTCTTATCATTTTTAGTAACTATTTCTGATCATGATCAATTGCATTTTGTGTATAATTTGATTATTTTATGGATTAGCAGATGTAATTGCACCCTTTGCAGCAGAACCTACCAATGTTGCATATTTTGCAAGAGCACCTGTTTTATAATTTGGTTCTGGTTTATTCCATTGTTTTCTTCTATTTTCTAATTCTTCATCTGACACATGAAGATCAATAATATTAGTTTCAGTATCAATTGTAATTTTGTCATCATTTTTGACTAATGCAATTGGGCCTCCAACATATGCTTCTGGTGCAACATGTCCTACCATGAATCCCCGTGTACCCCCAGAAAATCTACCATCTGTTACCATTGCAACTTTTTTCCCCAATCCTTGACCTACTAATGCGGCAGTAGTTGCTAACATCTCCCTCATTCCAGGTCCTCCTTTTGGTCCTTCATATCTGATTACAACTACATCCCCTTCATCAATTTCACCTTTTGATACTGCATCAAATGCATATTCTTCTCTATCGTAAACTTTTGCACTTCCAGTAAATTTTGTCATCTCTACACCAGCTGTTTTAATTACAGCTCCTTCTGGTGCTAAACTTCCTTTTACAACAACTGCAGTGCCAACTTCATGTAGAGGATTTTCAATTGATCTAACAATATGTTGTTCTGTATCAGGTAATTTTATTGAGTTAAGATTTTCTTTAATTGTTTTTCCAGTAGATGTTATACAATTTTCATTGAGTAATCCTTTTTCAAGTAATTTTTTTAATACAAATGGTATGCCTCCAATTTTATCTAATGAGTTCATCACATAATTTCCTCCTGGTTTCATATCTGCTAAATGGGGTGTTTTCTTCCTAATTCTTTCAAAATCATCATATGTTAAATCAATATTTACTTCATTTGCAAGTGCAAGTAAATGTAGTATGCCGTTAGTTGAACCTCCAACAGAATTTAACATGGTAATTGCATTTTCAAATGCTTCAAAAGTTAAGATTTCTTTAGGTCGAATATTCATTTCTAAAAGTTTAGCACATGCAATCCCTGAATCATATACCATTTTATTTCGTCTCTCATCTTCTGCTGGTGGACTAGCACTACCAGGTAATGCTAAACCTATAGCTTCTGAAATTGAAGCCATAGTATTTGCAGTAAACATTCCTCCACATGATCCTGCATTGGGACATGCTACATTTTCAATATTTTTTAAATCTTCTAGTGATAATTTTCCTGCATCATAAGCACCTACTGCTTCATAAACATCTACAACTGTGAGTTCTTTTCCATCTAACATTCCTGGCATGATTGTACCTCCGTAAACAAACACTGATGGAATGTTTAGTCTTGCCATTGCCATCATTGTTCCAGGTAAGCTTTTGTCACATCCTGCAATACCAACTAAAGCATCGTATTGATGTGCTCTCACCATTAATTCAATTGAATCTGCAATTACTTCTCTAGATACTAAAGATGATTTCATGCCTTCATGTCCCATTGCAATTCCATCACTAACTGCAATCGTTGAAAACTCTCTAGGAGTTGCACCTCCATCTGTTACGCCTTTTTTAGCTTCTAAAGCTAATTGTGGAAGGTGAATATTACAAGGAGTTGCTTCATTACCTGTATGGCAAACTCCTATGAATTGTTTAGATAAATCATTATCATTTAATCCCATAGCCTTGTACATGGCTCTGTGGGGGGATCTAGCAGTACCTTCTACAACATTTCTACTAGATATTTCCATAATAGATAATTTTCAAATTAGTACAATTTAGACTTTATTCAATAGGCCCTAATTTTCTTTAATAACATTCTAGGCATAACATAATCATGGAAATTTCATGTATTGGTTAGATCATATTGGTTATTGATAATGTAAATTAAATAAAAAAACAAGCCTAAAATCAAAATACCGCAAGTGCTCTATTTCCTTACAGTATTTGTTATTTTTAGGAGTGTTTTGTATCCAATCAATTGTGATTGTATTGCAAAAAATTGAGGGAACATTACAATTTTTTGTATTTCTCTATTGTTTCCGAGCATGAATTGAACATTACAAACTACGATCTAATGTAGATCGTTAATTTTGTTTGATTCTTTACATATTTCACATCGATCAGAACCCGTTTTAGAAATTATTTTAAATTTTCATTATCTGATTGAAAAAAATGTTCTCCTGTTGACTCTTTCTTTCGATTACATCCATATTTTTTCTTATATCATAACCCTTAAGTTGAAATAAAATTTAGCAATTTTATGTTGTTTACAATTCATAAATTGAAATGTGATAATGGTCATGCTACCAATGCTGTTGTATTAGAAGGGGAAACTCTTGAAGAAACATTAAAAAAATTTAAGCTTAGAAGTACGTGTAAAAGCTGCTGTTTACCTTTACACAAATTTTGATTTTTTTTACAATAATTTTTAATTAAAAATAAAGAACGTCAAAAGACAGATAATTTCAATTTGAAATTTTGGTGGAGTGATAAATTCCAATCAATTATCTATCTGAGGTTCTCACGAGATAATATTTAATAAATAATAAAAATTGTTTGTACATTAAAATTAACATTTGTTTATTTTTTTCTTAATATTCTAATGATAATTAAGAAATTAACTCATCATAGTTATTTTCAATAATGCCTTTTGTAATTAATGGCTGATGATATAATTTATAGTGATATTCTTAATTTAGAAAAAGATATTTTACATATTGAAGAAACATTAGTTGAATTTCTTAACTTAAAATATGAAAAAGGAATTAAAAAGTCACTTCACCAATTAGAATCAAATTTACGATATTTGAGTATACTTGCTAATGGTGCTCCTATAAATAAAAATGAGGATAGAAAAATTATGGATTTTTTAAGAATCCATTATGATTATTTACAAAAATTGTCTGTACCTGCATGATTTAAGATACTAGTTTCGAATAATTCCCATTCAGTTTAAATTGAAAATATGTCATGAAAAAATATGGAAGAAAAATCAAAAATTGAACAAAAAGCTCTCGAATGCCCTGTTTGTAAAAGTAACAAAGCAATGATTGCAGGTGAGAATGTTAAACTTGGTGGAAAATTTGAAGATAAGGAATTTTTAACAACTGAATTAACTGTTTTAAAATGTACCAAATGTGGATATTACATGTTCTTTGATAAAATGGCTCAGTTTACTACAAAAGATCAATCTTGAGAATTTATTTTATAATTTCTTGATTATCTAATTGGTTCAAATATTCCTGAATTTGTTCATTTGTTTCTCCACCAAACGTGATTAAGATTTTATCATCTTCAATAATCTCATATTCTCTGATATCTGATACTAATTCACCATTGATAAAATATTTTAAAGAATATTCGTCATTTGTACAGAATTGTTTTCCATCTGGGAATACGTAACATTGATCATCAAGTCCTATTGATAGTGAATTGAATAAATATTCCAATTCAACACCTGTTGCATGCTTGTGAATTGTTGACCCGTCTCGGGATTCAAAATGTATCCAAGGAGATTTTATCTGATAAGCTGGTGCTGAGAAATCAAATTCATCACCAAATATTTTCACTAAAATTCCTGCATGTGAGTGTTCACTTCCCAATGCACCTGCATTTTCTGGTCCTCCTGGGGCTTCAACTGTCATTGTTAAAAATAAATATCCTGCATAACCTACAATTACTGCAATTATTGCTAATACGCCTATTGCAATTAGCGTTTGTTTTCTTTTCTCAGCTGAGTGTTTTGTGGCATAAGTGTCACGTTTAATTGCACGCTCTTTTCTATCTTTTCTACCCATGAACGTTCAAACTCTGAAATTACCCCTATTAAAGATATAATACAAACAATAAATAAAATTGAAAAATATGCTTTGATATGACTTGTATTTTTTGTGATATTTTAGATGGAAAGCGTGAAGGTCATTTCATATATGAGGATAAAGATCATGTTGCCCTTTTAGACAAATATCCAATTGATGATGGGCATACTTTGGTAATTCCAAGAATACATCACGAAAGAATCACTGATATGGATTCAGATAATGTTGGAAAAATCTTTTCGCTAGTACCTAAAATTGCAAAAGCCGTATTGATAGGATCAGGTGCAGATGCGTTTAGTTTAGCACAAAATAATGGTAAAGCAGCTAAACAAATTATTCCTCATGTTCACATTCACATTATTCCTAGATATAATAATAAAGGAACAGTATGGACAAAACGTCAAATTCCTAGTGATGATGTATTATCTGAATTAGCAGCAAAAATTAGATCTGCTCTTATTTAGTATGACCTGGATTATATCTCAAAATTGCACCCACTTTTCCCAGACTTGCAAGCATGTTTCCGTGTTCTGCACTGCCAGAAATAACTTCTAATTGGGATCCTGCTTTTGCAGCAATAATTTGTAAATAATCTACAATATCTTGTTCATTAACTTCCGTATCCATGGCTTTACATTCTGGACAAGGATTGTTTTTGTATTCTGTTTTTTTTGGAATTACAAGTGGCCTTTCTACAATATCTTCTTGAATGTGTTTGCAGCGTCTACATACAGCTTCTACTCTATGTAAATTTGTATTATCTGTAATGAGTAATGTTTTAACAACATTATTTTTTAAAAATTCTATTACTTCTTGTAATCCGTATGCCCCCTTCCCCGTATTTGTATTAATTTCTCTAAACAAATCTTCAATCATTTTTTTCTCTTCAACTAATCTAAAACTTCCTAAGATATCGGCTGATTTTGCAAATGCTTCTCGGATACCCTCAGAACCTGAATAACTAGCATCAATTGTATTGATAATGTTATTTTGTAATCTATATTCTAAATAATTTCCATTAATGAAATCTTCTTTGGTTGGGCCTGGACCTGATATTATTAGTCCCTTTACCGGATAAATATCAATAAAATATTCTCTAGTTGTTTGAGCTACTCTGTTGTAAAAATAACTTAATTCCATCTCTCTTAATTTTTGGAATCTTTTTGCAGATTGCCCACCTTGTCTATGTTTTCCTGCAACTCCTGAACCTGTTTGAGATAAAACTTCAATTTTATCACCATGAAGTAAACCCCATCCTGCGTCTTTGGCATCTATTGCTAAAAATCCAATTAAATTGTCATCTTTTAGCATATCTTTTAAAATGTCAACATGGAAATGATCATCACATCGATATAGATACTGATTCAAATCTTTTGGAGGTTCAATTTCCCATGCAGTAACAACTTCACTTCCTAAAGGGCCTCCCTCTTCTTGTGGTAGTGCTCCACAAAAAATAACTAGTCCTTTTTCTGGTGTTTTTTTGTACATTTTTAATTTTTGAACAACTTTACCTAGAGAATCAACAACATGTGATCTTGTCAAATCTGATTTTATGTTATCTGCTGTTCCTTGTTCTTGTTGAAGTGAACCAATAATCTCATGAAGTTGTTTTCCTTTTGGAATATACACTGTAATTAATTCAGTACCTCTACCTGTTTTTTTGGATAATTCTTCTAATGTTTTTCTGATTTTATAGAGTTTAACTGAATCCTGTTTTTCTATATTGATCTTAACCATTCACTGATTGTCTTTATCATCGGATATTAATCCATATTGATTCAATTTTTAGTGTACACATTAGAATTCATCAAAAGTTTTTAAAAATACTTCTAATGGTTGATTTCCACGAATTTTAATCATTTTTTGATCATTGAATACTAAAAAAGACGGAGTTGCATCAATTCCAATTTCTTTTCCAAATTCATAAAGTAAATCTACTTTATTTTCATATTTGTGATCATCTAAACATTTGTTAAATTTTTTTAAATCTAGATCAACTGTTTCAGCAAATTTATCTAGTGATTCCCTTGTAATCCAACCTGTTCTTTCTCCTCCCCAATTCTTGTAAAGTTCATCGTGATATTTCCAATATTTTTCTTGATCTTGTGCACAATAAGATGCCTCAGCAGCTAATTTTGAATCAACTCCATTTAAGGGAAAATCTTTAAAAATTATTTTTACTTTTCCAGTTTTAATGAAATCTTCATTGATTATGTCTAGTGTATTTTGATGGAATTTGTAGCAAAATGTACATTGATAATCCCCCCATTCTACGATTGTAATTGGTGCATTGATACTGCCCATAAATGGTGATCCATTTTCAATTAGTTTTGTTGATGTTAATTTTTCTGAATTATTTGAATCAACTCCATATTCGCTAAGAACTCCTCCTACCAAAACTCCGATCATAATTGGTATTGCTAAATAATATAATTTCATAATTTTTATTTCATTTTTAATTCTAAATATCTTCGTTAATTTTTAATCCTAAAATTTCAACTTCCAGTTTATGTGTTATTTTGTTAACTCACATGCCGATCAGAATGACAATTTAGAATTAATTTTTAAAATAACGTTATCAAAGAACATAAATACATTCAACAAAATGTAGTTTTGATGTCTAAAGTACAACAACTTAATGTATCAAAAACAAGCGTATCAAAAATTGCAATTTTGGCATTAGCTATTGTATTTGCAGCAGGATTATTTGTTGTAGGATTTGATCAAGGGCATATCTTTAGTTTAGTATATGGTGAACAAGCATTCATTGATCTTACTATCCATGAACTAACTCATGATATGAGACATGCAGCAGGATTTCCGTGTCATTAACATTAATTTTACTCTTCCAACTTTTTAAAATCAAAGTATTCTATTAATTACTGGAATATCATTCATAATTTATGAAGAGTGTTCTCTTTATTGTAATTGTTTTAATTTCAGGTGCACTTGCAGGTACAATTCATGGTGTAGTTAATTTTGCAATTGTTGAACCATACCTTGATCAGGCAATTGGTATTGAAAATCAGAGTCTTTTTGCATCTGGTGAAGAAGAGAATACTGCACAATTTTGGGCAGAACATGAAAGTTATAGGATTTGGCAAAAAAGCGGTCAGGTTTTAGCTGGAATGATTTTGGGAATTGCCATGGGTTCCTTATTTGGAATTGTATATGCATTATCTAGAAATTCTTTACCTGGAAAAAACGATGTAACCAAATCAATAATCCTTGCAGGAATAATGTGGATTACAATTTACTTAATTCCTTTTTTGAAATATCCTGCAAATCCTCCTACTGTAGGTGATGGTGAAACTGTTGCGCTTCGAGCAATTTTATACATTTCATTTATTTTAATTTCAGGATTTGGAGCATTTACCTTTTACAAATTATCTAAGAAATTTCAAAATAATAAAAAATATTTAGGATTATTTGGTTATGTTGTTTTTATTGTGATTGCATTTTTTGTAATGCCAGAAAATCCAGATCAAATAACTGCTCCGATGAATTTGGTTAATGAATTTCGATTAATGTCTATTTTAGGAGTGTCCTCTTTTTGGGGTTCAATAGGAATTATCCTGGGAGTATTTTGGAAAAAATTTGAAAACTCTGATGCTCCTTCATCATAAATTTATTATTCGTTCTTGTTCTACAGAATCAGAATGAATATTCTGTTTAAATAGATAAGATGTTTTATCAAATCCATGTCCAGACGACTTACATTACCTCAATTAAAAAAATATGACATTGGTCAAAAAGTAATTGAAGCATTGGCAGATTCCGAATCTAGAGCAATTTTATTTTCTATTGTAAAAAAAGGTAATACTGCATCAGAACTTTCCATTAAACTAAAAATTCCGCTTAGTTCCGTTTACAAAAAATTATCTGATCTTGAAGAATTAACCTTGATTAAAGTTGAAAAATGGATGATTTCTGACAAGGGTAGAAAGTATAAGGTCTATAGAAGTAGAATAAAACAGGCTGAAATTTCTATAAAAAAGCCTGAACCAGTTTTAATATTGGTATCTAATTAGATAGTTTGTGTCAAAACGAAATATAATTCAATTATCTGAGTTTGATATTACTCAAAAAATCATCGAATCATTAAGTAATGTGTGTACACGTTCAGTCTTATTTTCAGTCAAAAATGAATCTAAAGATGTCATGCAAATTGCAGATGAATTAAAAATATCCATTTCAACTGTTTACAAAACACTATCTACATTAGAAGATCTTGCATTAGCTGAAATTGACAGATATGTGATTTCTCCAGAAGGCAAAAAAATTAAACTTTATCGTAGTAGAATTGGAAAAGTGGAAATAACATTGGATGATCTTGAACCAACTCTAATGTTACATCCTAATGATTCTAAAAATTAATTAGATTTTTTTTCAGACTTTAATGGTATTTGATTACAACTGCCACAACCATTTTTTCTTGTACCAAACCAAATTAATGCTGATGGTAATAATAGATAAAGTAGCATGGCATTTTCAAAACCTAATAGTTCTTTATTTTCTAAAAGAATTCCTGAAAATATTATTGCTGCAGATGAAACTAGTCCTACTGCTGAAATTTTATTGATTTTATCTTTTAGTCCCATTTCATATTCCTTCTATGTGGTAATTTTATCTAGTTGATTTTTTTCTGTCGCTATTTTTATTTCTCTTGCAATTCTTTTACCCATACTCATATTTTCATTAAATAATAATGAGTAGTAGGGAGAACCATCCATGTAGATGTTGGTTCCTGCAACAATTCTTGCTGAAAATTCAAATGATGTAAATTTTGCATTTTCATCGTAAACTCCTTCTATACAAAATGGACCATTCATGCCTGGAGATACCACTCTTTTTGCAGCTTCAACAAAATTTTCACCCATTGTATATACTTCATCTAATAATGATTCTCTCAAAACTAGGGGGCTGTTCCCAATTACGTTAAATGATGGAACTTTTTTTGATTTTAATTGTTGCTCTGCTGGAATTCTTCCAAGACCTTCAATATCTGATTCATGTCTTTGATCAACTCCAAAGAATTCTAATTCGTTAGTTAACGGTGAGTAGAAGAATTGTAAATATGCTAAAACACCTGCAGCATATTCTTGAATGTATAGAGTTTCATCTTTTGAAATAACTCCTTCTGAAATTAATTGATTTCTTTTTGTATTGTAATCTTCTTCATTAGCTGCCATAAAGTACCCTTTACCGCCAGCTGCTCCTTGTCTTTTTACAATTACTAATTTTTCAATATCTTTTGGGTCTGTCACTGGTTTTGGCATTGGAAGATTTGCTTCTCTCATGAGTTTTTCTTTCATTTCTCTGTCTGATTCCCATCTGAGAATCCATTTGTTTCCAAACACAGGAGTTTTGATAGATTCAATTTCTTCAGAATTCATTTGCGCAATCAATGTTCCATGAGGAATCAAAACTGCATTATTTTCTTCAAGAGTTTTTTGACATTTTGCATCAAGAATTTCTTTAAAAGAATCCACCATAATTAATTCATCAATAAATGGAAATCTACGATATAATTTTTCACGTTTTTTTTCACAAACTAAAATTGTTTTAAGACCTTCATCTTTTGCACCTTTTAGAACCTGTAAGGAGCAGTGAGAACCCAAAGTGGCTATGGCTGTCATTTTCTTACTCTAAGTATAATTTTGTACTTTATGAACTATACCCGTTCTGATATGTGCTAAAAATCACTTAATTGGAAAATTTGGAGTCCTGAAAAGATATGACGTATCGACGTTCTTTATCTCACCAAGACTCTAATTTATTGTAGATCGCACTACTATTTGTAGATCGCTATTCTATTGAATTAATCATTTTTGGTGCCTGATGCCCCGTGCGCAGATGTAACATATTGAAAAACTTCATCAATTAATTCCACGCTTAGTTCTGATTTAATGTCCTCAGGAATCACTTTTAAAACAAAATTATACATTGTTGTATTTTTAGGTAGTTCATCTCTTTCTTGTAATAAAGAAAAAACTGCAATACCGTTTGAAATGATAGATATTATCTTCTCTTTATTGTTTAAAGGCATGGTTGTACTGAAATGTCCCAGCTAATTAATCTAAAACTACGTCAAAAAATTAATTATACCAGAAAATATGCAATAATTGTAAATTATGATAGACACTGAATTAGGAAAATTACGAAGATCTCATTATTCTGATGAATTAAACTCATCCATGGA
>Ga0233439_10002016_pt1 | contig 23831 bp, 45 predicted proteins | sample SI_123_September_6_FD_182713 | JGI IMG/M metagenome (GOLD analysis project Ga0233439, IMG submission 182713) | Seawater microbial communities from Saanich Inlet, British Columbia, Canada - SI_123_September2016_100_MG | ecosystem: Environmental > Aquatic > Marine > Inlet | place: Canada: British... | reverse complement strand
AAAGTCAAAGTCAAAGTCAAAGTCAAAGTCAAAGTCAAAGTCAAAGTCAAAGTCAAAGTCAAAGTCAAAGTCAAAGTCAAAGTCAAAGTCAAAGTCAAACCCAAAGGGGGGTTAGTGTGCCTGCTTCACTATCATCATTTTGAGGTAAAAACACAGTGAAGCAGGGGGTTAGTGTGCCTGCTTCACTATCATCATTTTGAGGTAAAAATCATTTTTACACGGAGAAGCACAATGAGATTAGATATTGCTTTTAGTAGAGCCGCAGCAACAGACGCTGGCATGGAGTTTACAAACCTGCGCAACGCAGACGATTTGAGTATTGCCAGAGAGCTGCTTGAGTGGCTCTTCTGCACTGCTGAGTACTGTGGCGACGAGCACTTAGCGTGGTTATTAAAGGAAGAGCCGTGTATTCGAGTGCCTTTCTCCGACCACTACGTCAATGACGGCGGTGCTGGTGAGAACATCATCGTCCGTGCCAACAAATGGGGTCATGTTCATGCACCGTTAACCACTTGGCTTAAGAAGCACGACATAACCTGGACGGAGTTTTAAAACACGCTTGGTGAATAACGTTGACAAAGCCTGAATAACGCTAATAAACCGGAGGATTTATGGACGCAGAATACAAAGCCGCCCCTAGCTGGGTATCACTCATCGACCCTATGATCGCAGTGCTGCAAAACGAGCACGCACGTTATGACTCCCAAAGCTTCGTACGAGAAAGCTTAATGCTGCTAGCAAAAGCGGCAGACCGCGCTAACACGGAGCGCGTAGCACAGGTCGCGGACTACGAAGCTGCATACCTGGAAGTTGATTTATGAACGAACACATTGAGGTAGTAAAGAAATGGTTAGCAGACAACGATAGCGTTAGTCAGGAACAGCTTTCGTCCAGCCGTGATTACGCCTTTCACGCCTTTTCCGCCGCCACCTTCCTCTCAGATGCTGCTTTTGACGCTTTTGGTGTCGCCGAAGCCGTAGCCGAAGCCGCTAATGTTGTGTTGTACGCTGCTGATGCTGCATCTGAAGGGAACGCTGATGCTGCTTACTGGGTTAAAAAATACGAGGAGTTAACTAATGACAAATAAACACATCGAAGTAGTAAAGAAATGGTTGGTAGACAAGGAGTCTGTTAGTCACGAAGAACTAAGGGCAAATGCTAAGACTGCTGCTTATACTACTGCTTATGCTGCTTATTCTGCTGCTGCTTATGCTGCTGCTGCTCTTGATGTTGATGCTGCTTACTGGGTCAAAAAATATGAGGAGTTAACTAATGACAAATAAATACATAGAAGTCGTTAAGAGATGGCAAGCAGGAGAAGAAGTTAGTGTAGAAGCACTAAAGGCAAATGCTGATGCAGCTTGGGCGGCTTATACTGCTGAGGCTGCTTACGTTGCTACTGAGGCTGAGGCTGCTGCTAAAGCTGCTTACGTTGCTGCTGCTCGTGCTGATGCTTCTGCTCGGGAGAGGTGGCATCTGCATAAGGCGGCTACTGCTGCGGTCTCGGCTGCTGATGCTGATGATGATGCTTATGATGCCGATAAGGTGGATTACTGGGTTAAACGGTATGAGGAGTTAATTAATGACAAAGAAATATAGCAAGGCTCACTATAAACACTGGAAAGTAAAACCATCAAGACGGTCTGATGGTGTACGCTCCGCAGTGAAGAACCTCAAAAGCAAAAGAGAAGAGTCTGAATTAATTGCAGAGCAGACCAAAGCTTTCTTAGAAAGTGGAGGAGAGATTGAAGTCCATGAACAGGACTTTTGCACCGACACATCAAAAGTTGCTTATGGGCATCAGAAAAGTCTCTTCAGCTCCCATATTGGTGACATAAAATGATTAAACAAGCCCTGGAATACCTCAACAATTACCTTAGGGTTCTAGACTTACACACAATATACCAACGCGAGGAGGAATCCCTAAATTTCATCACTTCAGGAACACCTTATTTTGACACCCTACAAGAAGCAGAACAGTATTGTGAGGGATTACAACGCTTTATTAATGAGCTTGAGACATCATTAATCCTAAACCACGACGACATTGCAAACGTAGCTAATGTTCTAGAATTTATACAGGACTACAGTAGCGGTGCAGGATTCCTGCCGAACCAAGGCGAGCCTTTAACTGATCACACTATTGCAGCTGCAGAAGATCTGCTTCGATCACATAAAGTACTCAACCCGCCGAACAATAAAACCTACGAAATAATCATCCGAGCAATAATTACTAAAACTATAGAAATAGAAGCTGAGTCTTTGGACTTAGCAGAAGAACAAGCCCACCAACAGTTCAGCGTTCTCAACGAGAATACCGATGAACACTACAAACAAAATACTTTAAACATAAAGGAAATCAAAACATGAGAATGACAACAACAACAAACATTCACCACGCTTCAAAGGTAGTCGTAGAAGAACATACGGGGGAAACGACCAAATGGTTAACCTTCAGCATAAGGAACAAAGACGGACTCGAAGAAGCAGACTTCAGTGTCTTTGATCTGGATTTAACCGACCTAATAATCGAACCTGATAACCGCCCTGAAGCTGTTATCGCTGATTTCATGAAAGGGTTCGTGGAGGCCGAATCGTGAATAACTACGCAGTGGCATGGGCACCTAAACGAGGGCTGTCTGGCTCAAAAATAAGGCTGTTAGGTTACCTAACGGTGGATCGAAACCTACCTCTACATAGAGCCTCATTTATAGCTGACCGGCTTACCTTCGAAACAAAGGGTTGTATTGGTTGTTACGTCCCAGTTGAAATGAGCCGAGAGGAGCGCGAATCGTGACCCACGGACTACGAAAACGGAGATCGATCAAGACCACCGTTCGGCTGTTACGAGATTACAACTCGTTTACCGCAGCCCTGGCTGCAACCGGAAGCATGACGCCCGAAAGCTGGGAGCTGCTCTATAGGCTGCACGAACGCACCAATAAACAGATCAGCGCACTCGCTGAAAGACCTAGCAAAGAGGAGGTCGAATCGTGAGCTACGAAGTAACCATCGAACTAGAGTTCGACAACCAACCAACCCAAGAAGATATACACAATTACCTTATTGATCTTATGTACAACGGCGGCGTTGCTTACAACCTTTGCCAATGGGTAGACAGCAAGACGCCGGGAGCAAGAAAACGTATTGACCATGGCTTACACATGGGAGAGGTCGAATCATGAAATATCGATTTGAAGATGCTAAGGCAGCTACAAGCGATAAAATTGGACGAGCTTGGGGTTGATCTTACGATCAAACAAATTCTACAGATGTTATTGACTAACGCGCTAGCCGCAGAAAAGAGAGGGGACTAGTTATGAAATATGGTCATCCACATGATCATATTTCATAACCCAAAACATCGGCCAAAACATCGGCCAAAACATCGGCCAAAGAAGAGGGGCGCGAATCATGAATAACACAAAAAACACTAGAGGAGATCAAATCATGACTAAAATATCAGATTTAAACAGCCACAACCCCGCAATCATCACTTTGTCAAAAACAATGTTAGATAAGTCCACTATCGATGCAAACAACAGCGTTCGTAATCTCAGCAAACTACTAGGCGTAGATTACGAAAAAATGAGCAACGGAGACAAAAAAACAATCAAAGCAGAATATTTAGACGGAGTGCCGACCACGATTAACTTCTACCGAACAAAGAATCGTTCAGACAAGAGGCTATCTATACGTGACATCAAGCACAAAGCAAACGCGGGTGACACCATAGCAATTACTACTAAAACCGATAAGAACGGCAACACAGTTCTTGTCATCAATATTTCAATCGAAACCCAATTCGCAAAACTCGCAGAAGGAGTCATTAAATGACCATAATAGACAATGTCTTAGACATGAGCACGAAGCGTAGAGAAAAAACCCTCAACAATATGGAGATGCGTCAAACCCAAACAGGGTTCGGAAAGCGAACTACCGAGCACGACACCACGCTCAGCGAGCAATACACCCAGAACCTGGGCGTACTCGAGTCACCAGACTTCTTCGAACCCATCGAAACGCCACTGTTTGCTACCTACGAGGGTCAATCCGTCGAGGTGCCAAACCGCAAAGCGATCATCCGATCAGACACTGGCGAAGTAGTATCAACCGTGGGCCACAATTATAAAGTCGTGAACAACGCGACGGTGTTCGCGGCCTTCGACCAAGCGCTCGCTGAATCAGAAATTGATCTCACGGGTGCTTACAAGCGAGTGTCTGTTGCATCCGGTGGAGCAAAGACAATCCTCGCGTATTCGTTCCCGGCATATGAAGAGACGATCACGAACCGCGAAACGGGAGACGTGATCCGACTCACCGCACTGCTATTAAACAGCTACGATGCAAGCAGCATGTTTTCGGCTCGCTTCCAAGAAGACAGGCTCATCTGTAAAAACTCAATGGTTGGTGCCACGGACATCACAACCTTTGCTGGCCGACACACGCAGAACCTGCAGATCGAGCACGCAGCAGAGAAGATCAAGCAATCAATTGATGTCTTCTGTGGCAAAGCGGATCTCTACAAACGCTGGGCCAATGACAAAATATCTTTTGATACGGCAACCAAATGTTTCGAGAAGCTGTCTGTTAAGAAAGGCTACACAACAGAGGTCAACGAGAGGCGCTTAGAAGAGTACCTCGAACAGTGGAACGTAGAAGTCCGAGCCTTGGGTCACACCAAATGGGCGCTCTACAACACCCTCACTCACATCAGTACTCACGCCAAAGTGCAGGAACGCAGCCTCAAAGCAGGCAACGCACCCTTGCGACAGCTCAACAGAGAAATTGAACTTACTAAGTTCCTACAAGGCCCAGGACGCGAATTCTTAGACTTCGGAGTAGCTGCATGAGCCTACAAAAGCCTTCCAACCACGAACAGGGGCAATTGGTAGCCCTGTGGAGTGAATTAAACAATCGGAAAAGGACTTCGCCAAAACCATTTAGCAGTGCCGACCTTGAAGTACTCAAGACGCATATCCCAGAAGGAGATTTCACTTGGGGTGGCGAACCAGGTGAATGGCATGTTTACAGCTGCGGCGACAAGGATTGTGATCGGCAATGGCATTTAGTCGCATATTACGAAGACATTTCTCGCAACAATGGTGTTCTTACAATTGATGGTTATTCCGTAGATGAAGATGGCAACCACGACCTAGATTTTGAATGGCACGACGGTGATGATCTCTCTGAACTTTACAGTATGAGCGAAGAAATACAGTCTGCTTTCTTTCTTGGCTGGGCCGAATACTGGATTAACGCTGCAGAAACAGGCTTAGATCCTTGCTCTATCGCTATTGATACACCATCCAAGCATGACAATTGGCCCAAATTCTGCATTAACGCGGCGAAGAACATGCTTGTATATGACTCTAAAGGAGAAACTGCATGAGTAAAGACCATAACTTATCAATAACGCACACCGAACGAGACTGGAGTTCTTGCGAACTCATGGTTGAAAACGTTCGTTACGAGCTGAGAGTTTATACAGGCGACGACACTATCCAGGTGTTCCTCGAACTCGAAGACTACGCTACAGAACGCCAGAAAGAGTTAGGCGAAATAGAGGTTCCTTACGAAACTTTAGGAGAAGCGGCATGAGCCTTAAAGATGAAACCGTAGGCATCTTTGCCACACCAGAAGACATGGACGCCTTGCAGCGGTACATCCAGCTATTTAGCGGCAGCGAGCAAGTAGTAGCTAGCACCTGCGCATTCATGGCCTGGAACCTCGCTTGCAAGATTGCGCAAGAAGAACACGACGAAAAGGAGACTGTATGAAAAAAGGATACTTTGTAATACGAGCAAACCACTGGGGTCAAGCCGACAGCCTCTACGAAGCAATTCGGAATTGCGAGTTGAACGCACCCTGTAGATTCACCAACACCATCGATTCCATAGAAAGAGCCTTCGGAAACGAAGTGGATCTCCGAGACGATCTCGAAGAGATGGCCAAGTACCCCGAGGAGTGGCAGGACGAAGGTGAGACAGAGTTCCAAATCGTTATTAGCAATGCTGATAAATGGAAGTTCAGCAGTGCCTCTGGCATTGATGGAGCACCATCTTATGAATGGATCGGGGAAGACGATAAGCCAGAAAGCAGGGTTCCTACCGTCAACCTATCCTGCACGCTCGACAAGGGAACTGGCGAGATCACGATCAGGAAGTACGAAGGCAGCCACGATCTCAGCTAGCAATGTGACTTGCAAAGGATTGCCTATTGATAATACTCTGGGTATTATTGAACACCTTCTGGAGGAAGCATGGACAACGAACACGAACACGAAGCGCGAGCATTAATCGCGATTGAGGCTATCGCAGCCGAGCTAGGTGACATCAACGTCACACTATTTCAGCTGCTTCAAATCGTAATAGATAATCAGGAGGATTAACGATGAAACTCACTAAACCCCAGCAAAAGTCACTACTAAGAAAATGGCAGCAAGACAGCCAGAACTTAACCTTCATGAAGTTCAGACGCACCGTAGCCCCAATGATCGCAGCTGATGCTGCCGTTGTGAAATGGGGAAACATGTGGCTTGCAATCGAAGCAGACGGATATACACACTCTTAAACTAAAGGACTTAGACAATGAATTCACTAATAGAACAAATCGAAACCTGGATAACAAACTTAATCGATCAGCGTATAGCCAACGAAATAGCCTTAGCGAAGCCCAAAAATATCGAAGAAATAAGCGAAGCCCGCGTCATAGAATTAATAAACGGGTGCTTCAATTCCTTCGATATCAACGACTACCTCGATATCAGCGACTTCGAAGACGAAATTCGTGAGTGTCATTACACGGCTATGGAATCCTTCGATATCAACGACTACCTCGATATCAGCGACTTCGAAGACGAGATCCGTGAAATCGTAAATAACACTTTTGAAACCAAGTCCATTGACATACTCATTCCACAATAATAAAGGAAGATTTAATGTATCAACGCGATAAGAAAAAACAGGACTACACAAAAGAAGAATGGGCCGTGAGGGCGGCAACCCGGAAAACCTATTTAGAAAAAATGACCCGTAGCTCAGAGCCAATGTGCGGAAACGCTCAATATTGGCTCACAAAAAAGTGGACTAACAGGAAACAAAAGTCCACCCCCCCACCCACGATAGCCTCTTACTACATGGAGGTAGCATGGACCGCGAACCCCTAACCGAAAATTCTAGAGACGGCTGATGAAAACGAGAATTCATATCAACCAGCACCATATAAAAGCCAACAACAAGGGTAGTGACCTACCCGTGATCACAGTAAAAGATTACAAAAGCAATCGAAAAACCAACAGTGCTACGATCTTAGCTGCAGATGGTACAGAAGTAGCAACTATTGTCTACAGCCCAGAAAAACCGTTGTCGTGTGGCGCTAGAGTCTGGATCGAAACTGAACTGGAAGTTTTAACTTGAGCAGTGATATTAGCGTTGGTACTATTAATAACTACTAAAAAAGCAGGTGATTTTAATGGAGCCAAAAAAGATCAACAAAGTAACTCCCAAAGAATGGGATCAAACAAACTTTTTTGTTGATCCTTACGACATCCCCCCAACTGATAACATCAACCACCCGCCCCACTACAACAATAATAAAATTGAGTGTATCGATTATTTAGAAGACAGCCTTGGGGATGGATTCACCTACTACCTAGAAGGCAACGTCAAAAAGTACTTACACCGTTGGCGTTACAAAACCGCGCCCGTCGAAGATCTGCGTAAAGCGCGTTGGTACTTAGATAAACTCATTAATGAGGTTGTTGTAGTGCAGCGATCAGAAACAAACAAACCACGAGCGTGATCACTACACTGTACCTCGTCACGGTAGCTGCGTGGTACGACATTGCGGTTTACAAAACAGACGATCAACAAGCCCTTTGTGCCCTCGCAAAAAAGCACGTTGAAACTAATTTTAAAATAGAAGCTGTCTGTGTGACAAAAACAGAACAACTGCTACTAGTAGATAAGAAACGCTATCCCTTATAAACGTCAGGAGGACGTATGGACCTACACGAGTTTTTCAAAACACTACCAGAGTTACAGAAAGACAACATGCACCCAGAGTTCGACCTCTATGTCCGAACCTTTGTGCGAAGCCGCTTTCCCGAAATCCATGCGGAACTAGTCCTAAACTTCCGTAAAGACGAAGCCGAGATCTACGCTCACCAACAGACCCCTCAACAAACGGATATGTTTTAATGCTTGTCACTCTAGATTTCGAAACATACTACGATCAAAAACTAAACCTCAAAAGAATGACAACGATGGACTACGTCCGCAACGACAGATTCAAAGTCTGGGGCGTGGGCATCAAGATCGATACCGAACCAACCGAATGGTTTAGTGAGCACGAAGCGGAGAGCGCGATCCGTGACATCGATTGGGACATCGTTACCCTGGCCTGCCACAACACTATGTTTGATGGCTACATCCTTGCACGGTACTACGGGGTCACACCCCACTACTACACCGACACCGCCGCTATGTCCCGAGCACTAGCACCCAGCCAGTCAGCCCGACTCAAAGATTGCGCCATTAGGTTCTTCCCCCATGATGAAACAATGCGAAAAGGCGACGAACTAGCCGACGCTAAAGGCATCTATGATCTCGACCCCGAGCTTGACGATGCTATCGGCGGCTACTGCATTCAGGACGTTGATCTTACTTACGCTCTATATAACAAAATGGTGTGGGACATGCCTGTCTCAGAACTTGATCTGATCGACATGACTTGCCGCATGTTCTGCGAACCAAAGTTTGTCGCAGACCGTGAAGCACTAATCACGTTCCGTGATGAAGCAATTGGCAGCACAGAAGCTGCTATCGAAGCATCAGGCATCCCTCGCAAAGTCCTCAGTTCAAACAAGCAGTTTGATGAGCTACTGACTAGCATGGGCTTAGTCCCACCAAAAAAGAAAAGCCTTACAACGGGTAAAGAAATACCCGCGCTGGGCAAGAACGACAAAGCGTTCACCCAGATGCAAAAAATGTACCCCGAACACGCAGCGTTATGGGCAGGCCGTAAAGCTTCAAAGAGCCGAATCAACGAGACGAGAGCACAGCGTTTCATCGACGCCATTCATCCTGACGGCACTATGCCAATACCGCTTCGCTACTACGGTGCGCACACTGGCAGATGGACCGGCATCGAAAAAATCAACATGCAAAACCTACCTCGCAAATCCCCGCTCCGAACGGCGCTGCTAGCGCCAGAAGGCAAGCTGGTCTTTGTCGCTGATTTATCGAACATCGAAGCGCGGGTACTTGCGTGGCTAGCCGACGAGGAAAGCTTACTCGATCAGTTCCGCAACGGCGACGACATCTACAGCAACCTAGCTACTGAGATATACAAGCGCCCAATCAACAGGGTCGATGACCCGACAGAGCGCTTCGTCGGTAAGACAGCTGTACTTGGCCTTGGCTATGGCATGGGCGCAGCAAAGTTCCAAGCTACATTAGAAGCAGGAGCTATGGGTCCGCCCATGAAGTTCACAACCAAAGAAGCACAGAACGTAGTAAACACTTACCGCAGTGCATATCCAGGAATCCCCACCTTGTGGCAAAGACTAGAAATCAAGCTCGCAAGCACACTAAATCCAACTTACAACGAGTACTGGCATGGCTTGTCCTTTGACGACAACAAAATCCAATTGCCAAATGGCTTATCGCTGCACTACAACAACCTCAGGTTTGAAGGCGGAACGCTGACCTACGATGCACGCAACCCAGAAACCACATGGGGAGGACGGCTCGCAGAGAACGTCGTTCAAGCCCTATCAAGGATTATCGTCGGTGACGCCATGCTATCGATCCAGAAAGACCCCGGACTCGATGTGGATGTCGTGCATACGATCCACGACGAAGTTGTAATTATTGGCAACGCTATTAATCCAGATGCTACAATGGCTAAGCTCATTGAGCACATGTGCCTACCCCCAGTATGGGCACCCGATCTACCTCTGGATGCTGAAGGTGGTTATGACCGCTGCTATAGCAAATAATCTTATGTCACGATTAGTTCTCACAAGAAAGATCGACCAAACCGTTGTAATACACGACGATTCAGGCGTATTGGCTACCGTTAAGATTTCTAAAATAGATCGCAATCAAGTGCGGATAACCTTCGAAGCAGACCCAGCATTAAAAATAGATCGGCAAGAAATATACGACCAAGGCGCTTTCTTTAACAAATAGTTTAGCGTTTAAGTAATAGTCTGCTATTATATTTACCCCGCTGTAGGAGGCACGATGCAAATAACGTTTTTAGAATCTGAGAACGGAGTCAAGCTCACAAAAAGACACACAACAAAAGGCTCGATCCCCTACCCTCACGTAAAAAACGTAACCAGTCATGAACATCAAGTAACAGCAGACGCTGCCGGCCTAGCGCACCTAGAAGACCTCATCCGTACCCACGGAGATCAAGGTCACTGCATGATGAAAGGTAACCTGAAACGGCACATTGAAAACACATCAAGAGCAGGCAAAACAAACAAACTAGAACCCTCTGCCCTTCTCGTGTTAGACGTTGATGGCCTAACGCTACCGAACTACATAGCACCAAAGACCTTTACAGCTGACAATGTAAAAACTCTAGCAAAGAGCGTGTTGCGCGAATTAGATCCATCCGCCCAGGACTGCAGCTTCATTGCGCAAGCATCTGCGTCCCTTGGAATGAAAGGCAACAAAATATCGCTACACATCTTTATGCTGCTTAAAGTAGCAATGCCAGCAGCATCGATAAAGCTGTGGCTGCAAAATTGCAACTACGAGTCAGAGCTGTTTGCCGATCAACTAGACCTATCTGCCAATGGCAGCACGTTGAAGTACCCGCTGGATATCAGCGTTGCTGACAATTCTAAACTAATCTTCGTAGCGCCTCCTACCTTCGAAGACCCGTCCCACGATCCGTTCAGTTCAGCAGATGACCGGATCGTGGGAGTAACGGGAATAACGGAGACGCTTGACCTCGCCGCAATATGCGACATCAGCCCTGAAGCAGTGTTTCAACGCGCGAACTCGCACAAGAACCGCATCAGAGATGAGAACGGATTCAACAAAAAGAAAGATAAAATAACGATTGCAACAGTCGCGCAAAAAAACGAAGAAATTCTAGACAACCCAGATCGAATGGCAATCACGATCCTATCCCAACAGTCCGATCCATTCATAAGATGCAACGTAAACGGTGGTGACTCCGGGGCTTACTATTTCAAGATTGACGACCCCACTTACATGTACAACTTCAAAGGTGAGCCTATCTGGCTCATCGAAAAAGCTGACCCGGATTTTTACAAGCAGCTGCAAGACATGCGCGAAGAAAACGGCGACGAAAATGCACGACCTGTTTTTCCAGTAGTTATGCGCGATTTTAACACTGCCACGTACTACAACGGCATCTTCGATCCCAACGTCAACGAATTTACCACAACATACCCATTAGTACCTTGCTCACTAAGCGACATGGATGGTTTCATGCGCAGTCATGGCCGTACAAAGCCTGACTTCGTACCAGAAGCTATCGTCGTATTTGACCCCGTCTCAGGAGATGACAACGTCAATCTAAGAACTGTCCCGTACTACATCAACATGTTCAAACAAACTAAATTTATGAGAATGTGGTTAGATGACAAACAACAAACGCCGCTCGGCATAGGTGACTCAAGACAAATTTCAGAAACCTGCCCCCTTATCTACAAGCTCGTTAAACATATCCTTGGGGGGCAAGACCCAGAGGTCGAACGGTTTATTAACTGGCTTGCATACATATTCCAAACAAGACAAAAATCAGGCACAGCATGGGTACTCCAAGGTGTACCAGGGACAGGTAAAGGGGTCTTCTACGACAAAATACTAAGGCCGCTCTTTGGCAACGAACACGTACCAATGAAAACGCTTCAAAACATTGAAGAGCAGTACAACCTCTACATGAAGAAAGCTCTTTTCTTAGTCGTGGATGAGTTTCACATGAACTCAGCAACCGCCTCAACCGCCAAAATAGCTGACAGACTCAAAAGTGCAATCACAGAACCTACCATAAATATTCGAGCTATGCGCGCAAACATCGAAGAGATACAAAGCTACACTAACTACATCTTCTTAACCAACCGACAAGACGCCGTAAATATTGAAGAAGGCGACAGACGGTACAACATCGCCCCGAGACAAGAACAAAAATTAGAACACGTCTATCCAGAAGTCATAGACAATATTAATAACCTAAAAGATGAACTCAATTCTTTTTCACGGATTTTACAAAACTTTAAATACAACGAAAGGCTCGTTAAAACGCCTATCGAAAACACCGCAAAGTCACACATGGCTTCGGTAACCATGTCCGTGATGCAAGAATTCTTCTCTGCGGTTAAAAAAGGCGACCTACTATTCTTCTTAGATGTTCTGGATATCAACCTTACCAATGTCCTGCAAGGCCAGGAGATAACCACGGCACAACGGCTAGTCAAACAATGGATTGTTGAATCTCAGTACCCTCACTCAATTATACCTATTGAACACCTGCGAACCGTTTACAGCATTCTTACCGAAGACCGTTTATCTCCGCGTGAGTTTACTAAACGCGCTGAACGAAGTGGGTTAACGAAAGAACGCAAACGCGAACACAACGCTCCCAGAGGAGAAAGCGGCATCCGTGGAATTGTAACTACATGGAAACTCGAGGAAACGCTCTTTAAGGAAATTACAGATAAATACTTCAACGAACGCGACCGCAAGCTACTTGATGCTCTAACTTAATATTAGTAAACTGATACTCTGCAATTCTTAGGAATAGGGATGATTAAACTAACTGCTGACCAACGCCCTGACACAATTGTCGATTTTGAAAAACCAGAAAAGCTGGGCGAGGTCAGAGCCTGGAGTTACTCCGCGCTTAAAGTATACGAAGAATGTCCCTACCGAACCTACATCAGCCGCGTCAAAGGTGTTAAAGAGCCTAGCGGCCCAGCCGCAGATCGCGGAACTCAGATTCACCAATACGCAGAAGACTACGTCAACGGCACTGCCGGTGAGATGCCTAAAGAACTCTTCAAGTTTAAAGACGAGTTCGAAGCCCTGCGCCAGGGATTTATCGACGCAAAAGTTGAGCTAGAAGGTGAATGGGGTTTCGACCTCGACTGGAAAACAGTCGGCTGGATGCAAAAAGAAACTTGGGCGCGCATCAAGCTCGATGCCCTCGTTCAAGAAGACGAGACATCCGCCAGAGTCATCGACTACAAGACTGGCAAGAAGTGGGGTAACGAGTTAGCTCACGGCCAGCAAGGTCTGCTCTACGCTATCGGCACCTTCTTCAGATACCCACACTTACAGTATGTGCAGACAGAGTTCTGGTATCTCGACAAAGGCGAGACGACTAAGAAGCAATACACGCGCGAGCAAGCCATGCAATTTGCTCCGGGCTTTCATCGACGCGCAATCAAGATGACAACTGAAAAAGTATTCGCTCCGACGCCAAACAGCAACAGCTGTCGCTGGTGTCATTTCAAAACAGGCGACGAACCCGAATGTCGCTGGGGTGTTACCTAGCACCCACCTAAACGATCAAGAAACTTTTGCTGACTACATGTAGCAAGGCTTCCTATTCCCGACGGGAATTCAAATTGTCCTCATGGAACATAAACAGGAGATCAAAATGAAACTAATACAAACCCTTGGCACCAAGGCGCTCCTATGTATAGGCGTTGTTCTTGGTGCCGTTCTTTTTTTAACAATACTCGCCCAAGCGCTAGCAATAGCTTTCTACGCAGCTGCGTTCTTCGCAGCCGTGTGCGCAGTCGGGTATTGCTACCACAGGATTACCAATGATTCTAAACATACTAATGGCTCTGAGCCTTCTTGACGCCCTACTTCTAATCGCCGCAATAATAGGAATTACATATGATTTATGCAGGTCTAATTTCAGCAACAGGACTACTGTTCCTGATCTTTAAATTTGGCATACGTCGTGTCATCACCTACGACATACCTATCGACATTGCTGTAACAGCGCTACTGATCTATGCGTTCGCTGGCACATACAGCGGCATGTTAGCAGCAATGGTTGGTGGCCTAATTGTCTCAATCACGCTCTTCGTCATGAAACGAACCATGAACCGCGAAGAGTTAACCATCGTCAAAATATCTAAGTTCCCATACCGATCCTTTCGCTGGATTGGAGTACGACCATGAATCCTAATTTCGGATACGAATACCCAGCGGGTGCGGAGGAAGATCCTAACGCACCGTGGAACGAAGAAGTGTGTGACAAATGTGGGCATACAGCAGACTCATTGAATGAAGAAGGCGTATGCCAACAATGCACCGACTACGACTATGCGTGGGAAGAAGGACAACGCTCCCTGCTTAGGAGAAATCTAGCATGAAGATGCTCTATAGACGGCACGATGAATTTATCGAGTACACACTCTCGCCCGATCCAGCCGAAGCACTTTACTGGTCAACGTACCGCTTAAAAAAAGGAGAGATCTTTTTAAAAGTAAAGCTTGATCGATCAATTACAGCAGAAATCAGACAGGAGATCCTCGATGACATCCTTAGCCTCGAACCTAATCCCAGTAAAAAATCTTCGGCCCCCGCAGACAAGATACCCAAAAAGCGTAAAACCGCCAAGCAACAAAATGCTCAAGCGCGGAAAACAAAACGCAAAACTGGGTGACAAAGTAACTGGCAAGATGTGGAAGGGTATGACTATCTACTCTTTGACGTTAGAGGAGCGCGCTACGTGTCCTCCTGATTGTGAGCAGTGGGATAACTGCTACGGAGACAACATGCCATTCGGTCACAGGTTCGATCACACACAGATTGGATTCTATTACGCCCTGGAAAGACAGATCACCGAGCTAAACGAAAAACACTCAGAAGGATTTGTGATTCGATTACACGTTCTGGGTGACTTCTTTAGTCGGCACTACACTAGGCAGTGGGAACGCTGGTTACGAAAGTTCAAAAACCTAAGAGTGTTTGGCTATACACATCACCGACACGAGTCAGAACTTGGTTCTATGCTCGCTGACATGAACCGACTATGGCCCGACCGTTGGCGCATACGATTCAGTGATGATCTGAATACAGAATTCAGCGCACATGTAGCGTCTGACACTACAACAACCGGGGGCATTATGTGTCCCGAACAGGCAGGTAAAACAGCCAGCTGCGCGACATGCGGTTACTGTTGGAGCAGTGAAAACCCCGTCGTTTTTATTGAGCATTGATAATACCTGTAGTATTATAATAAACCATCAAAGAGTGATGCAAATGCTAAAGCCATTTGAACACCAAGTAGTCACCACCGACTACATCAAGAACACTCCACGCTGCCTCGTTACCTCCGATCCAGGCACCGGCAAAACTCGTTCAGTACTAGACGCGATCAAGGACCGTGAATCGCGGACCTTGGTCCTCGCACCGCTGTCCATCTTGGAAGCATCATGGGCCGACGACATCGACAAGTTTACACCAGAGCTGTCCTACGCAGTTGCCTACGCTAAGAACCGTGAGAAAGCTTTCACTAGTGACGCGCAAGTTGTGATCACCAATCACGATGCCGTCAAGTGGATCGCTAAGCAACCCGGAATACTTGCGGGCTTCGACACGCTAGTCATCGACGAGTTCACAGCGTTCAAGAACAAAGACAGCCAACGCAGCAAAGCAATGTTGCGAATAGCCGACGAGTTCACGTACCGCATAGCAATGTCTGGCACACCGAACAGCAACGGCATTCTCGACCTGTGGCATCCAACGCTTATCGTTGACGAAGGTGAACGCCTTGGTCGCAGGTTCTACAGCTTCAGAGGTTCTGTATGCACACCTCGCTTCAACGGTTTTGCAAACGAGTGGGTTCAGAAAGATAACGCAGAAGAAACTGTTGCAGCAGCGTTAAGCGACATCAACATTAGATACATGCTCGAAGAATGTATCGACATGCCAGAGCAAAGTGTACAGACCATGTACGTCACGCTGCCAAAAACGATCATGAAGCAGTACCGAACATTGAGTGACGACTCAGTGTTATACACCGGTCAAGCGACGATCAACGCAATTCATGCGGGTGCCAAGGTGAAGAAACTACTTCAGCTATGCACTGGCGCTGTCTATGACGAATACGGCGTGACGCAGAACATTCATACCGAACGCTACGATCTGGTTATGCAGCTGGTCCAAGAGCGCGCTCAGTCACTTGTGGCGTTTAACTGGAAGCACGAACAACGCTGCATGGTCGAGATTGCAGACAAGCTCAAGATTAAACACGCGACAATTGACGGTGACACGCCTGCTCACAAACGCAAAGAAGTTGTGGATCGTCTTCAGGCTGGACAGCTGCAGGTAGTGTTCTGTCACCCTCAGTCAGCTGGTCATGGCCTGACTATGACTAAAGCTAAGACAGTCATATGGGCATCACCGACCTACAACGCTGAGCATTATCAGCAGTTCAATCGGCGCATCTACCGCGTCGGACAGACTGAGAAAACCGAAATTATCCAGATTGCAGCACGCGATACGTGGGAACCAGACGTGTATCAGAAATTAGCAGGGAAAGTCGAGCGCATGGACGAACTGCTAGGAATCCTCAACAAACTAAAACAAGTAGCCTAAGGAGTAAGCATGAACATCAATGAACTAATCGAAGCCCGCGCCGAAGTAAAAGCGTCAATGGAAGACGTGACAAAGCAAACCAAGATCTTACAAGCCGCAAAAGATGATCTGGATTACCAGCTCATACAAAAGTTAGAGGAGCAGGGACTCGCCCGTACTGCTACCGACAAAGCCAGCGTATCAATCAACACAAGCACCGTACCAGATGTGGTGGATTGGGATGCTCTGTACGCCCATATCACTTTTACTGAAGACTTTAGCTTGTTGCAACGACGAGTGTCATCAACAGCTTACAAAGAATTGCTAAAGCTTGGTGAAGACATTCCTGGTCTGCAACCCCGTGAAGTAAAACGAATCAATTTCAGAACCCTTTAAAAAACCAAAACTAACCAAGAAGAGAAAGAAACTATGAGTAAAGCAGCAACAGCAGTATCAACCAACCTTGTGGCATCCACTGACACTCTACCCGCTCACCTCAAAGCTATCGAAGGCGTAGGTCGCGGCAATGAGAACGTCGGCAGCGCGTTACAAATCCCACGCATCAAGCTCTTGCAGAAGATGTCTAACGAAGTAGACAAGCACCACGCTAGCCACGTCGCAGGCTGTGAGCCAGGGCAGTTTATTAATACTGTTACCGGAGAAAACTACGGTACTGACATCTATGCGCTGAGCTTAACCTTCAAGACTGAGTACGTTGTCTGGCGTCAGCTCGATGTAGGCGGCGGCTACCTTGGCGCATTCCCAACACTTGGCGAAGCTAATGAGCGTGTTGCTGAGCAGGACAAGCCCAGTGAATACGATGTTAATGAGACGCACTCACATGTGTTGTTGCTCAAAGATCCTAAGACCGGGAACCTTGACCGCGCACCGTCGATCATGGACTTCGCATCGTCTAAGCTGCGCGTCAGCAAAGCGTGGAACAGCCAGATCGGCATGAAGGGTGGTGATCGGTTCGCGGCCCTCTGGAAAGTATCCGGCGTTCCAACTGAGAACAAGATGGGCAAGGCGTTCATGAACTGCGAAGTCTCGTTTGTCGGTTGGGCGCAAGAGGATGACTACAAGGCCGCCGAAGCAATGTACGAACAGTACAGCTAATACCACTGGACAGGGGTTTTCCTCCCTTTTTGGCGAGCTTGATGCACTCGTGTCCTAAACGCATCACTTCAATTTATGAATGAACACAGTTTTGTAAAATCTATCCATCGATATCTTCATCCTGACGTATATAAGTGGAAAATCCACGACACGTATACAGGAGGCGTCCCCGACGCTATGTATTGTGGGCCAGAGAATCTGTTGTTCGTTGAGTATAAGTACGTTAAAGAACTACCAAAAAAAGATACAACTCTTCTCAGTCACTCCTTGACACCTTTGCAGTCCCAATGGCTTAATCGTATAAATGGCCCCTCTCATGCAGCGCTTATAATAGGCGTAGACAATGCTGCATTAATATTAGTAGATAGCTTTTCAACTAATATTAGTAAACAGCGATTTGAGGCGCACGCCGTATCACGAAAAGACGTAGCTCAATGGATCTACGAAGTCACCTGTTTAGGAAGAAACCCCGAAGCTCGTATATCGATATACGAGCCACTGTCCATAATGACGCACTAATCTTCCTTAGCCGCGTATACCTCAACGTGAGCATCACACTTCGGACAACTCAGGTTCGTTACCATGGAGAAATCACCGCCCTCTTCTTCATCGATGTCATGGTCGCCGCCCCAGATTAACTCACAGTTACAATACCAGCACTTCATGCGAATCTATAGCTCCCTCGGTTTTTCTTCCTGCTAACTACTGCCGTGTTACTGCTCTTATTGTTCCGAGGGTTACCATCTTTGTGGTGTACGTCTTTTTTATCCCCTTTCTTCACTGTGCCTTTTTTCAGGGCTGCACGGCGTGCTTTGTTTCGTCCAGCCCTGCGCTTCTTTTCAGCGGCTGTACCGTGATATTTATATTCTTCTTTATAGTTTCTTGTAGTAGCCATAAGTCTCTCCCGCTAATAACTACGGCCCGTTTTGGTTTTCCGCTTCTTCTTTGTTTTTTTCTTTTTCTTGTTACCCTCGTTGAGGTAACACTGCTTACCTTTACCGACGTGCATTTTTTAGACCCTCTTGATTAGCTTTTACAACCCTAGATAGCCGTTTTAAATAATCGCGAACGTCACTCATGTCCTCAACGTTTGCATCAATCCACATACTAAGTTCATCATACGTCTTCACCAAAATTTCATCTCGCCTCGCCGCAGCTTGCTGTACAGCTTCTTCTGATTTACTCCCCTTAAATTTAGATGGCATTGATCAACCACTCCTTTTCCAGAAACGCAGCTTCATTTACGCGGACGTTATACTCTCCTGGTACACCTGCTGAAAACTCCAAACTGCCGTCATCCACTAGCACTGCCTCCTCATCTATATAAACAGTGCATGGGACAGGTAGCCCCGATAACACAATCTCTGACCCATCAGCGGGCACAGTTTCTGCATTCCATGTCGCTGTGAGCGCGGCTCTCATGCCCACTTCGCCGTCTAAAATGTACTGTGTTTCTGGGTTTACATCGAACCCCGCTTGCACAAAAGACTTACCGGAATACATCTCACTTACTTCTGCGAAAGAAATATCGGGGGTGTAATCGTAAACCCCGGTAATTTCACCCGAACTTTCGTAGCTAACCCACGCCATTATCGTAATCCTGTATGTCCGGTTATTTGAATACGGCTCGACGGCACTGACGTTGTACCACCGTGTATAAAGCACTCAACTTTGCAGCTCACCGCGTGGCCCGCTGCAGCGCTTGTACGCCGTATCGATAGGGTGTCCGTGCCCCACGCATATAGCCAGTCAGTAGTTGACTGTGCTGATTGACCGTTAGAGTAAGTTGTTATTTTTAAATCGTAGGTGCTATTGCTACCGCCAAGTACTGCGTTATTAGCGAAGGTGTTATTAACAATGGCCGTGATGACAAAAATGTAAGGCTGGCCTGTTGTGACGTTCGACGCCGCAGTCATCGTGAGCGTAAGATTATTAGTGGTACTAAACCCTTTCGTTGCATAACCCGTAGCGGTGATTGCGTTCCCCGCTACCTGAAGTGTGCCGACTGCTGCAGTACCTATATAAGCAGTAGTAATCGATGTTGTGCCAAGCGTCAGTACCCCATTATTGTCAACGAGTACCGAACCACCTAAATTTATTTTACCTGCATTAATAGTGCCCGCGTTAATTCGGTTAGTAACGTCCAGCGTGCCTGTTGTTATTGTGTCTGCGTTTACAGAACCAATCTTTGCTGCCGTTATTGATGCGTCTAAAATAGCAGCAGCTTTAATATAAGTTGTACCGCCGCTTACAAAGAACGGAATAGTGGCGGTAGGTGGCGAGTTTGTAAGCCCAGTCGTCGTATTAGCTGGATCAATTATCGCGAACTTATCAGCCCGAATAATAAACGCTGACGACGGAGTCCCGGATACGGTAGTGCTACTTAGCCCAAAACCTGCAACGTGACCATTAGTGTCGATCTTGACTGAGTACTGCCCACTAAGCCCATTTATGCTCTGGGCCTGAGTAGCTATCGACGTCGTGTGACTGCCAACTGTGCTGCTTACAGTAGTTACGGTATTTGAAATCGCGGTGTCTGCATTCGCACGGGTTGTCGCCTCAGTTACAATTGCAGCCGCGTTAGTTGAGTCACCGCTAGATACTGTACCAGCTAAAGTAGTTACCGTGCCTGCAATTGCGGTATCCTCAGTCGCACGGGTTGTCGCCTCAGTTACAATTGCAGCCGCGTTAGTTGAGTCACCGCTAGATACTGTACCAGCTAAAGTAGTTACCGTGCCTGCAATCGCGGTATCCTCATTCGCACGGGTTGTCGCCTCAGTTACAATTGCAGCCGCGTTAGTTGTATCACCACTAGATACTGTAGCAGTCAAAGCAGTTACCGTACCTGCAATCGCGGTATCCTCATTCGCACGGGTTGTCGCCTCAGTTACAATTGCAGCCGCGTTAATTGCATCTTCGGTAGCTACTGTAGCAGTCAAAGCAGTTACCGTACCTGCAATCGCGGTATCCTCATTCGCACGGGTTGTCGCCTCAGTTACAATTGCAGCCGCGTTAATTGCATCTTCGGTAGCTACTGTAGCAGTCAAAGCGTGTAACGCCAGAGCAGCGGCGGAAGTGCTAGTAGCACTAATAGTATTTATTTCGATTATTTCAGCTGCTGAAGTATCAGTTGAGGTTTTTAAAGCATCGTAATCGCCATACAATTTCCAGTACGCAGTGTTAGATAACGCAATACTCGCACTCGCAGATACTGCTTGGATAGCAATATATAGTTTTGAGTCGGTGTTTCCAGCGCGAACGATCTGCCCAACCGCATAATCCTCGGTAGAGTCGTAGACAGGTATGTCAGTGACTAAAGCAAGAATAGCTGCTGTTCTTGCTGTTGCCTCTTGCGCGACTCTCCAAGCAGCAGAAAACATCACGGAAGCGTCGGCGTCGATTAGATCAATACGGGTCGCTAAAGACGCTGCTAACTCGCTTGAAGTTATCGCTGCACTTAAAACGGTTAGCATATGCGCGACATCTGTCGCTGTTTGACCAATTGTGCCACTACTACTGTTCCAAGGCCCAACTGCTCCTGCTGTGTTTACGTGTCGTATCCAATAGTAACGAGTAACTCCACCCCCTACCGGATCACTAAAGACTATACCTGTTGAAACCCCCGCACGAGTTGCGTCACCAAGCACATCTGACGTATGTGACCAAATCTCAGTTTGGTTATGGTTCTCATAGAGCGGAAAATCCCAACTCATATTAATGATCGAGTAAGCACCATTAACTGAAAAACTAGTTGGTCGAAGAGGGACATCGGTTTTAATAAGCTCGTTAGGATCTTGAAAACCAATATTACTATCGTTGATAAGATTTGGATCAAACGGATTGCTTCTTAGTTCCTTTGCTAGGCCAGAATCAATTAGCTCTCTTAAAGTGATTGCTCGATCTACGGGATCGCCTCTACGGCCAAGCCGTATCTCTATCGCTTCAGCAAGCGCTTCCAGATAAGACCGCATCGCAGGTGACGTGTCAGGTGGCGGCTTAGGTATCCCAGGAACTTTAGTTACAGTTGGATTCATGTCCCGCGTATCTCGTCAATCGATTGAGCTAAACAAAACTCGTTTACATCTGTTCCTTCGACCTGCACCTCCCATTCCTGCGCAATTTCTGCTGGCATCCGCATAAGCGGCTCGTAAAGCGTCCCATTACTAATACCACTAGGTACAGTTGTGGCCTGCGTATACGCTGACCCCGACACACTAATTGTGTAATGCGCGAGCAGCGTCCCGTCGCCCCAAACCTTCACGGTCACGGGGTAGGTATCAGCGTGAACAGATACCCAGCCCATGCTCACCGGATAAGGAGTCACAAACTTCTTACTCTTGAACTTCAAAGTCTTCTGTACACTACCGCCTCTGTACTTCTTAATCTTGTTCGCAACAATGACATACAATTCGCCGTCTTTCGGATTCATGTAGCCGCCACGAACATCAGCCGATAGCGTCAAAGTCGTAAGTGCATTCTCCCCCCCGCGTGGATCAAACACCCAACCACCACCCGCGTGAAACGCCACATATGTGCCTTCGTGTTGGAACGCCCTGATTGTTGTTGGGTTATAACTCGCGTTCCACTGTGTTACAGAGGTTAACCCTTTTGTAATCACCTGACCTTGAGCGGACTCCACGGCACACAAACCGTCTGGCCCTGCATAAAGAACATAGTTACCCATGTCTACGACGCTGCGTGTATTAACACAGGCTTGCGCTAAGTCAACACGGATCGCGGTCATCGCACTCGGTTCGGTGCCCGTGATGAAGTAAGGCTGACCATCAGTTAGCGCCACAACACCGTTAGCCGTAGAAGCAATAGCAACGATGTCTTCCTCAGTCGTTATACGGTAGTGAATCGGCCATGCGTGTGGGAGAAAGGGTTCGCTAAGACAAAACCGCTTGCCTGTGAAGCCCGCCATAACGCCTTGCGCGAGGGGAATTAACCCTTTCAACATCCCATCAGGGTATAAAGAAGTATTGTCATCAGGCGGGCCAACCCAAGTAGAGCTGGGCAAAACTTCACCTAATGCGGCTGCGTCTGTAGTGTCCGTGAAAGAGGTGGCAGTGTAGGCAACTTCTCCCGCAAATTGAAACGTAGTATTTGTACTACCCGTGTTAGAACGGTATATGCGTTTTTTCGATGCAGAACCAAAGTTATAATTACCTGAAGGCTGCGAACTTGTAAGCAAAGTAACTGTCGCTGTTTCGCCATCTGTCATCGTAAGTATTACGCTTGGGCTACTAGGTGGTCCTTCTTCTCCAAACTCAGTAACGAACGTGTAGACATAGCTCACATCATTAGGCGTTGCATCCGCGTCAGCGGTTCCAGACTTAGCAACAGCGGGCGCTGCAGACGGTGCCGGGACGCCTAGCCTGTAGCTGTTCACCGGATAACCTGCTGCCCCGCTAACTAAAGTGGTTACTGTACCAACGCGCGGGTAGTCGTCGCCCGTAAAGTACAATCGGTCTAGTATGTCACCAGGGATTGGCCCAGCAACAACTGACACATCTTCTTCCGACCACTCTAGCCAGCTCGTATCGCGGTAGTAATAAATTGAGCGACGTGCGCTGTTCTGCAGCGTATAAGCATCGACATCATTTTTTACAGCCACGAGCCTACCCGACTCAAGGTCAACGTTCTCTGCTACCTGCCCAAACTGATCAGCTAACAATCTTGGTGAGACTACGGGAGCGGTGCCACTAAATTTGTCGCGCTTAAAATACGCCATACCTCACCTACGCATCTATGAAGCTTCTATAAGCTGTTGCTCGGCCTCTTGCGCTGCGGGTTCAAGTTTTTCTTGAATGCTGGCAATGGCTCTGGCTGAAGCACCCTTTGTTTTAATAGAGGCTGTCATCTGCACCAACGCATCCAGCTCGGTGGCATCGAAAGACACTTCATATTCAAGATCACCAACGAGTGTTTCAGGTTCGAGATCATCCTGAACCAGTTTCGCAGCCGCAATGAGCTTATCCTCAATACGGACTACCAGTCTTGCTGCGCTTCCTTGAATGTCTGCATCACGAACAATCGCAATCATTGATGCCATTTCTGAATCACTAAAAATAATCATGTTCTATCCTCTATAAAAAGTTAAGCGTCAATATTACCAAGGCAGCG
>Ga0233439_10002013_pt1 | contig 23848 bp, 17 predicted proteins | sample SI_123_September_6_FD_182713 | JGI IMG/M metagenome (GOLD analysis project Ga0233439, IMG submission 182713) | Seawater microbial communities from Saanich Inlet, British Columbia, Canada - SI_123_September2016_100_MG | ecosystem: Environmental > Aquatic > Marine > Inlet | place: Canada: British... | reverse complement strand
ATTCCTTGCGGGCTTACCGGCTCGGCAATCGAATCTGGAGCCGTTTCATCATTGGATGGCGAGGCGGTTGCACCATCGGCGGCCGGTGGTGTGTCGCCGTTGTCGTCGCTGGCCGGTGGTGTGTCGTCGTTTTCGTCGCTGGTTGGTAGGATGGTTGGTAGGATGGTTGGTAAGATGGTTGGTAGGATGGTTGGTAGGATGGTTGATGGTTCGGTGGGTTCGGGCGCCGGCGCCCAGGTTAATACGAGTTGTTGCGAAGTCGAAAGACCCCAGGGGTTGGTGCGGATGATATTCACTGCTTGCGCGCCGTGGCGATCGCCGTCGGAGAAAAAGGAGACGCGTTCGTCGTTGATTTCCGTGCGGATAATCGGTCCTGAACCCAATAACTCGACTGACCAGGCTCCGGTAGCCGGATCGAGGCCGCTTAAGTCGAGGGTCTGCGTTTCTCCTACCGGTGACTCGTCCGGGCTGGCGATTACTTGGTTTAGGGCCGGAGGACCGTGCACGACGATAGTGGTGCGCGTCTGGTTGGTGCCACCTTGGCCTCTAATCGTCAGTAATGCCTCATAGGTGCCTGGTATATCATAGGTGACTTGCACGGTTTCGGGATCGTCAAAGGTTTGATTTTTGCTGTCGAATGTTTCGAGGAAGGTGTAGCCAAAACCTTGTGAGGTATTGGTGAAGGTGACGGTGAGTGGAACGCCGCCTTCCAGTGGTGATACCTGGAGCCCGGCGGTTGGCATAGGGGGTGGTTGGATTGTAAGCGTGCCGGTAGCCGTGCCGGCGTAGATGGGATCGTTAATGGTGGCGACGACCTGATAAGTGCCGGGGTCGCCGGGGATGTCGGTTGAGCCGTTGTAGGTCGTCACAGTCGTCAGATTCGCCGGGTCTGAGGTGCTTATTAGCATTTTTTTCTGGCCGTCAAAAACAACGTGGGTGTTGCTGGTAAAGTGGATAGTTGCCTGGGCTTGGCCCACATCAAAGGAGGCGCTGGTGGCACTGGTGATACTGCCGCCGGATGCCGATAGGGTGCGACCTTGACCGATGCCAGTGATTTTGAGGTTGCTAAAGGAGGCCGTGCCGGCGTTGGCGGTGGCGGAGCTATTTTCGATGCTGTCCGTGGTATTGAGCGCGAGTGTTGCGGTTTGCGTAAAATCGAGATCGGTGGTGCCTTGCGCGTCGCGCGCCTGTAGTTCGGGTTGCGTGCCGACAGCCAAGCCGCTGAGGGCGTCGGCCGGTTGGCGGCTGAAGACCCACTGGCTGGCGACGACGTCGGCGCTTAAGGACGAGCTGGAAATGGCTGTCAGATCCCCCTCGCTGCCGCTGCTTTGGTCATCGAAGGAGAGGGTGAATATCCCACCGTCGGTCGCCGCATCGTAGCGCAGATCGGCAAAGGTGGCGATTCCGGCGTTGGCGGTGGCCGAAGTGGTGCCGCCAATTTGGCCGGATCCCGATTGTTTGCCGGCGCTGACCGCATCGCTGAAATCGACATCAAGGTTGCCCGCCGTGTCGTGCGCGCGGACAATCGGCTGGGTTTGGAAGGCCGAACCGCTGAGCACCTCGTCGTTTGTATCGACCTGGCGGGTGTCAGCAGGTGCAGTATTTAGGACGAGTTGCGTGGCGGTTATGCTGAGTGTGGAGCCTGTGCCGTTATTGACGGCGGCGTTGGCACCGCTCATCTGGGTGCCGGTGCCGGATACGGTGAGGTCGGTGTCGCCGTCGATGGAGAGGATCAGCGTCTGGTTTTCGCTGAGGTTGCTATTGTCGGAGTAGTAGGCGTTGACGGTATAGGTTTCATTTGCAGCGTTGGCGACGGAGATAGCGAGGCCGGAGAAGGTGAGGGTGTTGGCGCCGGAATTGTAGGTGCCGCTGACATTGGCGGCGTCGGGTCCGTTGAGGCGGAAGGCTACTTTGGCGAAGGGGCCGGTACCTGAGGTGTTGAGCACGATTTGTGTGACGGCAAGGGTTAGGCCGTCGGAGGTGCCGCCATCGGCGAGGGTAAAGTCGAAGATGGCGACGGCAGCGCCGGTCGTAGTCGCCGTTGAGGGCAGCGCGGTCGGTTCGCTGACCGTGCCGGCAGCGCTAAGCGTGCCGTCGGTATTGAGGGTGTAGGCGGTTATTGCACTGGAAGTGGGTAGGGTGGTGATATCGCCTTCGGCACCGCCGGCAGTGTCGTCGGCCTGCAAGCCGACCGCTTCGGCATTGGCGGTGGCGGTATAGTTGGTAGTCAGTCCGGTGAAGGTGGCGATTCCGGCGACGGCGGCGACGGCGTTGTTGGTGTAGGTGGCGGTGCCTGCGCCGGTTTCGCTGAGGGTGACGGTATCGGTAAAACCGGTATCCTTGACGCCATTGGCGTCTTGCGCTTCAATGACAGGGTCCGTGGTGAAGTCGAGCTGGGCACCGCTGGTTAAGCTCAGCGGTGCAGGTTGGGTGGTGAAGACGAGTTTTGTGGCGACGACGTCAGCGGTCAACGAACTGGACGTAGGCAGATTGGTGATATTGCCTTCGGCACCGCCGGCAGTGTCATCGGCCTGCAAGCCGAAGGTTTCACCATCGGCGGTGGCGGCATAGTTGGTGGTCAGTCCGGTGAAGGTGGCGATTCCGGCGACGGCGGCGACGGCGTTATTGGTATAGGTGGCGGTGCCTACGCCGGTTTCGCTGAGGGTCACAGTATCGGTAAAACCAGTATCCTTGACACCATTGGCGTCTTGCGCTTCAACGACGGGGTCGGTGGTGAAGTCGTACGAGGCGCCGCTGGTCGGGCTCAGCGGTGCGGGTTGGGTGGTGAAGACGAGTTTGTTGGCTACGACGTCAGCGTTCAGTGCACCGGCGTTGGCTGTGGACAGGTCGGTGCCGACGCCGTCCTGATCGTTGGCGGTGAGAGTGAAGGATTCGCCGTCGGCGGTGGCGGTGTAGGCGAGGCTGGTGAAGGTGGCGACGCCGGCTGTGGCGGTTTGGGTGCTGTTGCTGAGCGTGCCGGCAGAGCCCTCGGTCACGGTCACCGTCTCGGTGAAATCGGTGTCGGTGATATTATTGGCGTCTTGCGCTGCAACGACGGGTTGGGTGGTCAGCGCGGAGCCGCTAACGGACCCTGCGGGTGCGGTGGTGAAGACCACTTTGGTGGCTACGACGTCGGCGGTCAGCGCACTGGCGTTGGCTGTGGACAGGTCGGTGCCGACGCCGTCCTGATCGTTGGCGGTGAGAGTGAAGGATTCGCCGTCGGCGGTGGCGGTATAAGCGAGGCTGGTGAAGGTGGCGACGCCGGCTGTGGCGGTCTGAGTACTGTTGCTAAGGGTGCCGGAAGAGGCTTCGGTCAAGGTCACCGTCTCGGTGAAATCGGCATCGGTGTTGCCGGCGGCATCCTGGGCGGTGACGATGGGCTGTGTGGTCAAGGCCGAACCACTGACGGACCCCGCAGGCGCGGTGGTAAAAGCTACGGTGGTGGCGGTGATGTTGAGTGTGGTACCGGTGCTATTGGTTATGGCGGCGTTGGCTCCGCTTATCTGGGTACCGGTGCCGGATACGGTGAGATCGGTATCGCCGTCTATGGAGAGGATCAGGGTCTGGTTTTCAGTGAGACTGGTATTGTCGGAGTAGTAGGCGTTGACGGTATAGGTCTCGCTGGTGCCGTTGGCGATGGAGATAGTGAGGCCGGAGAAGGTGAGGGTGTTGGCGCCGGAACTGTAGGTGCCGCTGACATTGGCGGCGTCGGGTCCGTTGAGGCGGAAGGCTACTTTGGCGAAGGGGCCGGTGCCCGAGGTGTTGAACACGACTTGTGTGACGGCAAGGGTTAGGCCGTCGGAGGCGCCGCCATCGGTGAGGGTGAAGTCGAAGATATCGACGGCGGCGCCGCTCGTAGTCGCCGTCGAGGGCAGCGCGATTGGTTCGCTGACCGTGCCCGAAGCGCTAAGCGTGCCATCGTTATCTTTGGTGGTGAAGTCCCAAGTGTCCTTGTTGCTGATGCCGGCAAAGCCTTCAGCTGATCCATTCTCGAGTGCGTTGGCATCAATAAAAACGTAGTAGCGTGTACCGAAGCCCAAGGCCGAAAGGGTGACCGTGACGAATGCGCTACCTGCCGCATTGACGTTGCTACTGGTAACGGCAATGGTTTCTACGGTTGAGTCGTCGGAATATTTCTTGATGGTGATATTGCCAGAGGAGCCTTTGACGACACTCTGGTCAAATTGCACGATTAGGCTCGTGCTTTCCGAAACTCCGGTGGCGTTGTCATTGGGGGTGATAAAGTTAGATACGACTGGTGCAACAGCATAAGCAGGGCAAACTGCTAGCCCTATAAGCAGTAGAATGCCGAGGCTGCGATGCAGGCAAAAAGCTGCGCGCGCAATATATAGGAGGCGAGAAAACGCCATTTTGTTCACGCCGAGGAGGAGTGGTTGCGGAATATACCGCGATATTCTAATTAACGATAAAATTTGACATTTTTCAAGTCAAATAATAACAGGATGTTGGAGTGTAGATTGATAAGGTTGATATCAGAGAACAATCGGGACGTATTATATACGTCTAAGCATGGGGAGGGATGATGTTTTCCTATGTAATTTCCGTTTTATGGCAATAGTTATCCCATTTACACCAATGCATTTGGCGCCATAATTCTACTCATGTTTTTGTAGAGACATAAAAACGCGGTGGAACAAGAAACTGTTCCACCGCGTAGGTCTTCTATCGGAGACGATATTATAGGTTATTCGTCGTCATCCTCATCTGCTGCGTCATTTTCTACGGGAGCGCTCTCAGCCGGAGGCGCGCCACCATCGTGCGCGTCGCCCCAACTTTCCATCTCGTCGTCCTTGTCGGCGACGGCTTCCTCGACCGGCTCGACTTCTTTGATCGGGTGGTCTGCGAGGTAGCCCTCGTAGTCGGCCTGATCTTTGTCCTTGAAATACTCGCGGGCGCTGAGCACGATCTTTTTCTGATCCTGGTCGAACTCGATGACCTTCAGCGGGAGCTCCTGACCATCTTCAAAGCTCTGGCGTGGGTTTTTCAGTCCGTCGATGGCCAGTTGAGAAAGCGGCACGAAGCCGTCCACTTCGTCAATCAACGAGACGACCACGCCGCGTTCGAGGATGCGCGAGATTGCGCCTTTGACCTCGGTACCCACCGCGTACTGCTCGCCGAAACCGGGCCAGGGATTCTCAAACGCCATCTTATGGCTTAGCGAGATGCGGCGGCGTTTGATATCGATCTCGGTGACCGTCACCGGGATCTCATCGCCTTTTTTGAACATTTCGCTAGCTTGGCGGATACGCTTGGTCCAGGACATATCCGAGATATGCACCAGTCCGTCGATATTGTCCTCAATCTCGACGAAAGCGCCGAAGTTGGTCAAGCTGCGGACCGTGCCTTCGAGTTTGGTGCCCGGCGGATACTTGGAGTCGAGCGTTTCCCAGGGATCCTCCTCGGTCTGTTTCATACCGAGCGAGATCTTCTGATTTTCGCTATCGACTTTGAGCACCATGACCTCGACGCTATCGCCGATATTTACCAACTTAGAAGGATGGCGCACGTGTTGGGTCCAGGACATCTCGGAGATGTGTACTAGGCCTTCGATGCCCTCTTCGAGTTCGACGAAAGCACCGTAATCGGTGATCGAGACCACTTTGCCGCGGATCTGGCCGTCGATCGGGTATTTGTCCTCGATATTCTCCCAGGGGTGGGTGGTCAGCTGCTTGAGTCCCAAAGAGATGCGCTCGCGCTCGCGGTCGTAGTTGAGCACCTTGACCTTGATGCGGTCGCCGATGGAGACCAGTTCCGAAGGGTGGTTGACCCGACCCCAGGACATGTCGGTGATATGCAAGAGGCCGTCGACGCCGCCCAGATCGATAAAGGCGCCGAAGTCGGTGATATTCTTGACGACGCCCTCGCGGACCTGACCCTCTTCGAGGACCTTGATGATCTCCTCGCGCATCCTGCCGCGTTCCTCTTCGAGCACCGCACGGCGCGAAACGACGATATTGCGTCGCGCCTTGTTGAGTTTGATGATCTTGAAGGGAAACTCCTGGCCGATGAACTGATCGAAGTTCTTGACCTGGCGGATGTCGATTTGCGAACCGGGCAGGAAGGCTTCGACGCCGAAGAGGTCGACGACGATACCACCCTTGATGCGCCGCATCAGTCGGCCCTCGACCGTGTTGCCGGTGTCGTGAGCGTCCTTGATCGAATCCCAGACGCGCATGAAATCGGCTTTTTGCTTGGAGAGAACGACCTGGCCCTCTTGGTCCTCGACATTCTCCAGGAAGACCTCTACTTCTTGGTTGATCTCGATGGCCGAAGGATCGGAGAACTCTTTGATGGAGACGGCGCCCTCGGACTTGAAGCCGATGTCGACCATCACCTCGCTCGGGCCGATCGATACGACGGTGCCCTTGACAATCTGGCCTTCTTTGATACCAGAGATGCTTTCTTCGTAGAGGGCCATAAACTCGTTTACTTGGTCCTCGTCGTATTCGGACTTCTCTAGCTCCTCGATACTGACGTTGCCGTATATCGGCTTTTCCTGCGGCTCTTCCGCCGCGGTAGTTTCTTCAGTCATGTTGGTGAAATCCTCGTGAGGTACACGTTAAAGCGAAGCATCTGCACAGTGGTGCAGCCTCGCTGTTTGTGAAACCTCGGGTGCGGTTTTTCCGCATCCGAGTTACTCGGCATTTTCAGGCGCCGTTTTTGCGGGCGAGTTCGACAATGTGCTCGACCTGACCTTCCAACGTCATCGCAGTGGTGTCGATTTTGGTCACTTGCGCGTCTACGTTGGTGACGCCATAATCGCGCTCGGCGTCTTCTGTATCCCGGGCTTCGATATCTGCTCGGAGTTGATCTTTGCTAATGCTCACCCCTTTTTCCATCATTTCCCGATGCCGTCTGTCGACGCGTTCGGCGAGTTCGGCGAACATGTGGATCTTTAACTCAGCGTCGGGAAAGACCACGGTTGCCATGTCCCTTCCTTCGGCGACTATGCCGCCTGCAAGGCCCATGCGCTGTTGCTCGGCAACTAGGGTGCGACGGACCTGGGGAATGTTGGCATACGAGCCTACCTTGCGGTTGATCTCGGGCCGGCGGATCTCTTCGCTGACATCCTCTTCGTTGAGCAGGACGCGGCCTGCTTGCTCGTGGGGCTGCAAATCTATGGTCAGCTTTGCCAATAGGGTCTGCAAAGCCGGCAAGTCCCCAGGGTCCACATCGCCGCGAGTCGCCGCCAGTGTGACGGCCCGGTACATCGCGCCGGTATCGATATGGCGATAGTCCAAGTGTTCAGCCACGCGTTTCGCAGTTGCGGTTTTGCCCGCACCAACGACGCCGTCAATGGCGATTATTATGCCGCGAGGCCTCATAAACCAACTCTGGCTTTCAGGTCCTTGACCTCTTCTGTCTTGAGACTCCGATACTGACCCTCGGCCAGTCCGTCACCGTGTAGCCCGGCGAATTCAACCCGCGCCAATTCGCGGACTGGATGGCCGATGGCGAATAGCATGCGGCGGATCTGGCGCTTGCGTCCTTCGTGTATGCAAAGGCTCAGCCGTGCCCGCTTTTTATAGCCGTCGTTCCAGCGGTCCTCTATTTGCACCTCGGCAGGAGCGGTTGGACCGTCGCCAAGGTCTATACCCCGACGTAGTCGGTCGATCTTGTCCTCGGTCGGGTCGCCGCTGACAACGGCTACATAACGCTTGTCGACGACAAAGCGCGGGTGCAAAAGTCGATAGCCCAATTCGCCGTCGTCGGTTAGCAGCAGTAGTCCAGTTGTATCCATGTCGAGGCGACCGACAGGTACTGTGCCCGGATGCAGACCCTGTAAAAGGTCATAGACCGTTGGCCGCTTACCGGGATCGCTGCGGGTCACCAAATAGCCGGCCGGTTTATTTAAGAGCAGATACTCATATTGATCGGGCAGTATGACCGGCAGCCCTTGATATTCAACTCGGTCGGTGTTTACATCGACAACCCGGCCTGGTTCGTCGACGATTTCGCCGTTGATGCTTATAACCCCGTTCTGTATCAACTCGTCGCTGCGGCGCCTTGAGGCAATGCCGCAACGCGCCAAAAAACGATTGAGCCGCATCTGTTGTTCAACTGCGCCAGGCTCAGGAGCTTCCATTCCTCTCCATGTCGTCTATATTCGATTCGTCGTCATCCTCCTCGGCATTGGCGATATTGGCTGGATCTTCTTCGCCGTCCGCTGCTGCTATATTATCTGCTTCTTCAGTGGCAGATTCTCCATCCTCTTCGCCGTCCTCACCTGCTTGCTTTTGCAATTCGTTCAGTTCGAGAGCGAGTTGACGGGCTTCGGCTTTGTGTTGGCCCTCTGCAAGTAGCTCTTCCAGCTCTTTGGGTTTGGGCAATTCGGAAAGGCCTTTAAGGCCGAAGTGGACGAGAAACTCGCGGGTGGTCCCGAAGAGCATGGGTTTGCCAATGCCTTCGGAGCGGCCGACGATTCTCACCATATTGACTTCTAATAATGTATGGAGCACGCCGCCGGAATTTACGCCGCGAATACTGTCGATCTCGATCCGGGTCACCGGTTGTTTGAAGGCGACGATGGCGAGAGCTTCCAGACCTGCTTGTGACAGCCTGACCTGGTTTGAGGTTTTATGGTATTTTCGCAGCCAGGGACCGTATTCTTGGCGTGAAGCCAATTGATAGCCGCCGGCTATTTCGACAACGAGGATCCCGTGCCCCGCATCCTCATATTGAGCGTTAAGCGCGTCGACGGCTTCGCGGATGTCTCGGCCGTTGTATCCTGAGAGCAAATTGGTTAGACGGCCTGGTGTTACTGGTTCGGATGCGGTGATCAGCAGCGCTTCGATGATCGCCCGGGCTTTGAGCGGGGCTACGTCGCGCGATGAACCATCATTGTCGTCTGCGTCGTTCGCGTCATTCACGACATTATCGTCTGCGTCGTTATCAGTGTCGCTCACTGGTCTTGACCGCCTTCGCCGCGGTCGGCTGAGATAACGAGTTCACTGCCGCCTTCGCGGCCTTCGATCCAGATCTCGTCGAAGGGGCGAGCCTGTTGGACGCTTATGCGTTGCGATTTGAGCAACTCTAGGATTCCGATAAAGGAGGCGATTAGGGCGTGTCGGTCCTTGCCTTGCAACAGATCCATGAAGCTTATCCGCGAGCGTTTATCGAGCACCGACAGAATATTCTCGATGCATTCCTCGACAGTGATTTCCTCTTCGAGGATATGGTGCACGATGTTCTCCGGCACCGTATCGATCACGTGCTTGTAAACGGCCAACAGGTCAAAGAGCGAGACGGGGCGCAATTCAGCGGCCCCCTCTGCCTCGGGGCTGTGCCCGTGTTGATGCAGGTAGACGTTGCTGCGTTCGTCCTTGCGGACCCCCAGCCAATCGGCGACTTCTTTGAACTGCTGGTATTCTAATAAGCGTCGTATCAGCTCGGCGCGCGGATCGCCCTCGCCCTCGCCTTCTAGGCCTTGTTCGTCCCGGGGCAGCAGCATCTGCGACTTGACGCGCATCAAGGTTGCCGCCATCAGGATGAAATCGCTGGCTTGCTCGATATCGAGGCGATGGATTTGTCCTAAGAAGCCCAGGTACTGCGTGGTTATATGGGCAATGGGAATATCGTAGATATCGAGTTCGTCTTTGCGGATTAGGTAGAGCAGCAGGTCCATGGGCCCTTCAAAGACCTCGAGCTTGACCTCATAGAGGCTCGATTCGTCTTCCTGTTCCAGCATCTCGCCTTCCATGATAAATCCCATTTGTCGCCGACCCGGCGGGAGAGCCTACCCGACGACTTACTTGTCTGCCTTAGTTAAAAAAAAGATACGGTTTCCAGCGCTGGTCTTCGGCGCCAATAAAATTCCTGATAAAGGTCACATTATTGGGCTGCTTGGGTTTAACGCGCAACATCAGCCCGGCCTGGTCGGGGCTGTCCTCGCCCTTTTTGCAATTACAGGTGACGCAGGCGCAGACCAGGTTTTCCCAGGTGCTTTTGCCGCCCTTGGTACGCGGTACGATATGGTCGATCGTCAGCTTGCCGCCCTTGCTTCCGCAATATTGGCATTGGTGGTTGTCCCGCTTGAGGATATTGCGCTTCGAAAGCACTACCTTTTGGCGCGGGGCTTGGATATAACGCCACAGACGAACCACGCTGGGCACAGAGTGGTCTTGTGATACGGAACGAATCACAAGACCTAACTTCTCGACCGCCTCGGCCTTGCCACGCAAAATGAGCAACAAGGCTCGCCGCACGCTGCATATGCTTAGGGGCTCATAATTCTGGTTGAGGACGAGTACGGATTTTTCCAGCACGTGTCACATCCAGATTGAGGCAATGAACTCGGCACGACAGAAAATATATAAATAGGTTACTTATATAATAAAGTCAAGGATGTCGAGCCGGATCAACCTAGTGATTGTCGAGTAGTTCGGCATATTCACTGGGGCTGAGCAGATGTTGGAAGTTGTCGGGATCGTCGATGTGAATCTTGAGCATCCAACCGGCCTCGTAGGCGTCTTTATTGATTTGCTCGGCGCTTTCTTCAAGCGTTTCGTTGATTTCGAGGACCTCGCCAGAGATTGGGGCGAGGAGGTCGGCGACGGTCTTTACGGCTTCGACTGTGCCAAAAGCCTCCCCCATCTCAAGGTGTTCACCTATTTCGGGCAATTCGACGAAGACGATATCTCCCAATTCCGTCTGGGCAAAATCAGTGATGCCGATTGTCGCGATGTCGCTGTCCTGTAGTATCCATTCGTGACTCTCTGAATAGACCAGGTGGTCGGGGATTTTTGTCTCGCTCATGGTTTCCTCCGGGTAGATCTCAAAGGGACAATTTCGTATTGGCCACGTAATTAGTATCGAATTTTCCGGCGATGAAGTTAGGCTCTTCGAGTAGGGCTTTGTGGAAGGGGATGGTCGTGGCCACCCCTTCCACCGTAAATTCGCTCAAGATTCTGCGCATTCGAGCCATCGCATCCTCGCGATTTTGGCCATAGGCGATAACTTTGGCCAACAGGGAGTCGTAATAAGGTGGTATTTCGTAATCCTGGTATATATGGCTGTCGACCCGGACGCCGGGGCCGCCGGGCATATTGAGCGCGGTAATGGTGCCAGAGGAAGGAATGAAATTGCGCGCGGGATCCTCGGCATTGATGCGGCATTCGATGGCGTGGCCCGTTAATTTTATATCGTCCTGGGTGAAATCGAGGCTTTGGCCGGCGGCGATGCGTATTTGTTGCTTGACCAGGTCGATGCCTGTAACCATTTCGGTGACGGGGTGTTCGACTTGGATACGGGTGTTCATCTCCATGAAGTAGAAATCGAGGTTCTCATCGACCAAATACTCTATGGTGCCGGCGCTATAGTAGCCAACAGAGGCCGCGCCGGCGATGGCGGTTTCGCCCAAACGGCGGCGCAGGTCCTCGTCGACAACCGGCGAGGGGCTTTCCTCCAGTAATTTCTGATGGCGCCGCTGGATCGAGCATTCGCGCTCACCGAGATAGACGATATTGCCCTGTTCGTCACCGAGTACTTGGATTTCGATATGGCGCGCCGTTTCGATCGAGCGCTCCATATATACGGCATCGCTGGTGAAGGCGTTGCGCGCTTCAAGGCGGGACATTTGCCAGGCCTCCTCCAATTCGTCTAGGGCGTGCACGACCCGCATGCCGCGGCCACCGCCGCCGGCGGAAGCCTTCAGGCGCAACGGGAAGCCGACTTTTTGTGCCCACTCGCGGGCCTCTTCCAACGACTGGAGTTCGCCCTCGCTACCGGGTACTACGGGCACGCCTGCTGCTTGCATTGTGCGGCGGGCGACGGATTTGTCGCCCATTTTGCGGATGGCTTCGGCGGACGGTCCAATGAATTTGATACCGCATTGCGCGCACAACTCGGCGAATTCGGCGTTTTCTGCTAGAGGGCCGTAACCGGGATGGATGGCATCGGCGTTGGTCAGTTCGGCGGCGCTGATGATATTGGCGAAATTGCGGTAACTGTCCTTGCCAGCCGCCGGTCCGATGCAGACATCCTCGTCGGCGAAGGATACATGCAGTGAGCGAGTGTCGGCGAGGGAGTGCACGGCCACCGTCTCAATGCCCATTTCCTTGCAGGCGCGAATAACGCGCAACGCGATTTCACCGCGGTCGGCTATAAGTATTTTCTCGAACACGGCTATGAACTTGGCCGGATTTTGAATAAGGGCTGGTTGTATTCCACCGCTTGCGCGTTATCGACGAGAATTTCGACGATTTCGCCGCCGACATCGGTCGGAATCTCGTTCATGATCTTCATCGCCTCGATAATGCAGACGGTTTGGCCGTTGTCAATGTGGGCCCCTTCGCGGACAAAGGGGTCGATCTCCGGAGAAGAGGCTCGGTAAAAGGTGCCGACCATAGGCGAGAGGACTTCGTGTAGGCCGTCGTCGATTTTTTCGACCGGTGTAACGGCGGTGGCAGGCGGCGCCGAAGGTGCAACGGCGGCGGGGGGTGCGAGAGGCGCTGCTATAGTCGATGCATGACCTCGGCTCAGACGGATGCGAGTACCGCGCCAGAAGCTGTGTTGGACTTCGAGTTCGTCAATATCGCTGTCTTGGAAGAGTTGGATCAGTTTGCGGAGCTTGCCTTCGTTCACAGGTGCTTTCGTCCTTTCTCAGGCGCGCTCGACGTAGTCGCCGGTGCGGGTATCGATCTTGAGTTTATCGCCTTGATTGATAAAGAGTGGTACTTGCACTATATAGCCGGTTTCGAGCGTGGCTGATTTGACGGCGCCGGTGGCGGTATCGCCTTTGATGCCGGGTTCGGTGTGGGTGACTTCGAGGTAGACGAAGTTGGGTAGATCGACGTCAATGACCTCTTCGCGGGCGATGAGCAGGAAGGCGTTCTCGCTCTCCTTGAGCAGACCTGCTGCAGTGCCGAGCACTGTTTTCTCGACAGGACTCTGCTCATAGGTGTCCAAGTCCATAAAGTAATAAAGGTCGCCCTCGGAGTAGAGATACTGCATTTCGCGTTTTTCGAGCCGGACCGCGTCGACCTTGTCGCCAGAGCGGAAGGTGCGGTCGAGCACTGCGCCGGTTCTCATGTTTTTGAGTTTGGTGCGCACGAAGGCGCTACCCTTGCCCGGTTTGACGTGTTGAAATTCGGCGATGGAAAAGATTGTGCCGTCGATGAGCATGGAAAAGCCGTTTCTAAAATCAGTGGTGTCTGCCATATTGTCCTTTTTATTGCTTGACGCTGCTTTTTTCTAGTGACTCTAATTTACTGCGGATAATGGTGTTGCTCGGGTCCAGTTCGAGTAATTCGCGGTAGGTTTCAATGGCCTTCTGCGTCAAGCCTTGGATCGTGTAAATCTCTGCCAGGGTCATAGTGGCTATGGGTTTGTCTTCAGGGTGATCAGGCTTGAGCGCTGACGGGGGCTTGGGTTGCTCAAGTACGGGTTCGGGTTCGGGTTCGGGTTCGGCTTCCGGCTCTTGCTCGATTTCCTGAAAGAGCCGGAGCAATTCGGGGTTATTTTGGGCGGTTGAATGATCCGCTGATGGAGCCGGTGGCTCTTTTGCGTCAGTAGAGGCCGCGGAGGCTTCTGTCGTTTCAGTGTCGGATGAAGATAAAAATAATGAAGAGGTTCCGGTAGTCGCTTCCTCTGTAAGAGCGAGGTCGACGAAGGACGCTATGTTTTCTGCTGATGTGAGTTCCGCCGGCGATTCGTCAGGGCTTGCAGACTCTGTTATTGGCTCAGTTGGTTCCGGAGTGTCGGGTGTTTCATCTTGTGATACCGTTCCGGAACCGGTTATGGCCGAGCCCGAAAGGAAAGAAGTGGGCCTTGGCGTAGGTGATTCCGGTTGGGATGGTTCCATCTCAGGCCCCAATGCGGCGGCAAAAGGTTCGGCAGAGTCTAGTTGTTTTAGATCGTTTTTCAAACCAGAAAAAGCTGTGCCTAAAAGAAATGAGGACGTCGGCGATTCGGGCAGGGGATCACCGGGGGTGTCGGCTGTGGTTGCCTGGTCCTCAGCCGTCTCATCTTGTGCAGCGTTCGCGGAGGTTCCCGAAGAAAAGAAAAAGTGTTTATCTGCCTCAGCGGCGACCTCGGGTAATGCTATATCGTCGAGGGAAAGGTCTTCAGGCTCTTCTGAGCTTGTCGTTCCCGGGGCATTCGCCGCCGAGGGGCTGCCGAAAAGAAAAGGGGCCGATGATGTACTATCGCCTTCATCTACCGTCTCTGGGGCCAGGTTGGCCAGCGAATAATCTTCGTTTTCTGCGGTGTCTTGTGCACTCGCGGTCGCATCAGGTGCAAGGGGCGGCGAGGATGCGGGTTCGGTCTCTGGAGGTGGTGTCGACGACGAGGGCGTTTCTTCCGTTAGGTTCGACATCAAAAAAGGTGTTGGTGTTTCGAGCTCGGCCTCGGCGGCCGGTGATTCAACAACTTCTTGTACGTCAGATTCGGTCTCTGTAGCGGCCTCTTGCATTTTAGTGTCGGGCTCGTCAGCAGAGGATTCAGCGGTTCCTTCTATTGCAGATGGTTCGGGTTCCGGGGCATACTCTGTAGGCGTCGCAGGAACAGAAAAACCTGGTAGTTCTTGCGGTTTGAAGATGTCGGAGTCTTCAGGTAATACCTCCGGCGAAAAAATGGAGACTTTGTATGGATCCGCATCCTTGTCTTTTTTGCCCTGCTCGGAGAAGCGGATCCAGCTTTCTACTTGTGGTTTGTCTTCTTTTTCGCCGCTAGCTTCGGCTTGTTCTCGATCGTCTACTTCAGCCTTTTTGTCACTGGGAGCTTCGCTTGAAGCGCCCAGGGGCTCTTCAACGCCTTCTGTGTCCGCAGTTATTTCGTCCGCGCGCTCTTCTTTAACGTCGGCGGCTGGCGGTGGGTTGGCGGTTGCGGCGTCGGGCATTACTGACACCGATGTTTCAGGAGGGGGAGGGGTGCCGTCTGTCGTGGTTCCTTCGGCATCGACAGTCGGCGGCGCATCGGGGGCTTCGGGCAGCTTGCTGCCGAAGATCTCGATGCCCAATGCGGCGACTGCGTCGCCTTGGCTGTCGTTTGCGGCCGGCGCTGTTGTTGGAATATCGTCGCCGGGATCTTCAATTTTACCGATTTCGGATGGGGCTGCAGGGTCTATCGCGGCAGTAGCCGCGTTCTCTTCGGTGAAGAGCGGATTGGGCCCTTGTTCAAATGCCTTGAGCGCGTCGCCGACGTCGGGCGAGTCGGACCATTCGAGTAGATCTTGGACCCGGGCAAAGGGTTCGGCTACCTCGTTGACGGGGTCCTGCTCCGGGGCGCCGGCGATAAGGGCTTCGGCGGATGTTGCAACGACGGGGCTTTTATTTATTTCGGGCAGGGGAGTGACTTCGGCGGCCGGGTCGTCTTCGGTCGCGTCTTTGCGGGCAGTATAGGTGAGCTTGTCGATCTGTTCGTTCAGGGTGTCGTCAAAGGGATCGAAATAGGCGGCCTGTTGTAGCGTCTGCAGGGCCAGGCGGGCCACCCCGAGTCGTTGGAAGAGATCGGAGATGCGTTTATAGCTGCCGGGGTTTTCAGGGTCGAGGCGCAGGGCGTGGTCCATGGCCTCGCGCGCTTTTTCGACTTCGCCCTGGTCTTCGTAACACTTGCTGAGCACGACGAAGCCGGTGGAGTAGTCGGGGAAATTGGCACAGCCCTCTTCGCAGAGAGATAGCGCACGTTCGGTCTGGCCGCCATCGAGGTAGAGATCGGCCAGGCGAGCGAAGAGCGGCGCATCCGGCTCGCGCCGGAAAGCCTTTTCCAGTTTGGCTATCGGATTGGCCATGGTAATGGAGGTCATTTCAAGAGGATGCTGATGAGGGGCTATTTTACGTTCTGGACTGTGAAATGTCAAGGATTTAGAAAGGGCCTAAGAGACGGGCAGAGATGGAGATGGGGCCGGTTTCAGCGGGGTATCCCTTGACAAGGCCACGGAGGGCTTCCACCTTTTCGCCCTATATAACGGAGCGCGCTCATAGCTTCGGTTGCTAGAGTAGCTGACTCTTAATCAGATGCGCCACAGAAAATAAAAACACTATAGAATGTCCCTTTTTCAATGTTGACCAAAATGCCCTCTGGCACATATAGTGGATTCGACGGGCTTGAAAGTGTATGGGGAGGGGGAGTGGAAGGTGCGCTAGCACGGCTATTTCAAACGGCGGACCTGGCTCAAGCTCCATGTGGCGGTCGACGAGGCAACCGGTCAAGTCGTGGGGCACGACGCCCAATCGGGGCGATGATGCCAGCCAACTGGCGCCCCTTGTGGAGCAAACGCTAGCGGCGGTCTCCGCCGCTGGGAGCCGACGGGGCTTATGATAAACGGAAGGTGTTTTCGTATCTGGAAAAGCCGCTGACCGGGCCGGCGATGGAGGCGATGAGGTTGTAGCGGTCGTGTAGGTGGGCGATGGTGGCGTTGCTGATTAGGCCGGTGGCGCCAGTGATGAGGATGTTTTGCATGGCTTTGGGCCGATCTGGTTTGGGGTATCCTCCTTCGCTCATTCTCGCTCGCCATCCCTGGCGGACTCTCAGAGGGTGTTAGTCGATTTTGCTGTCCTGCAAAATTAGCTAACACAATCTGCTCGCGCAGAATACCCCAAATCAGACCTGGCAAGCTGTAGGGTACCGCTTGGAACACATTATTGACGCAGATTGCTTCCGCAAATCCGAAAACGCGCTGATGTAGTTTGACCAATTTTACTTTTTTTTTAAATTCGTATCATCTTACGAAAGGAATAAAATGCAAAACAGACGTAAAGATTTAATTGACATTTTAAAAGAAAAATCACCATTAGCTGGGCAACTAACAGATTATGAAATGCTCGAAATAATCCGTTTAATGCCGCTACATGCCTATCGCGAAAATGCAACGATCCTAACGAAAGGTGAGCCAGCTAATTCACTTATGTTTCTCATCAGTGGAGAGGTAAATGTCCATCTAAATGAACATCGAGTAGCAAAACTAACTCAGGGAGATGTTTTCGGTGAAGCTATGTTTTCTGATCAAGGAATACGGATTGCTGACGCCGTTGCTGTAGAGCCCACAGAAGTTTTATTGTTTGATCATTCAACGTATGAATATCTCCTCCGGGAGGATACAAAAGTAGCCCTTAAATGCAAATTAATATTTGAGCAGTTATATAAGAAAAATTCAATGGCTAATGAATATTTTTTTACTAAAGATCCTGCGAAATACCTTGCCTTAGTTGCACATAATGAAATGAAAAAATCCCTGGTTAATTTTGTTCAATCCCATGTGAAGAAAATCAACATGTTCCCACTTGTAGCGACAGGCACTACGGGAGAATTATTGTACAAAGAAGCCAAAATAGTTCTGACGAAAAAAGTAAAATCTGGCCCTTTGGGTGGAGATCAAGCGATCGGCCAAATGATATCGAATGACAATATTTGTGGCGTCATTTTCTTTCGTGATCCGCTTTCAGCGCATCCTCATCATGCCGACATAGAAGCACTTGGCAGACTCTGCGATGTCTACCAAATTCCACTTGCTACCAATCCAACAACAGCGGTAGCAGTTTTAAACTATTTAACTGACGCCGAACAATATGAACCACCACTTGTTAATAGTTTGTTAGACGATTATAGCCAACAACAGGCGCAGGTAGTTCAAGGTGAAAGTACCCAATCCCAAGATTCTCCATAAACTTAGAACCGAACAGGTTAACAGGGCTTTCAACGCTGCAGTGCGCGTTTAATAGTTGCGGATTTTCGGTATATAAAAACTCGTTGGGGGTTCGAATTTCCAACCTTTGCTGAGTCGACTATCCGCCTGTCGGATTTTAGTGGACGGACTCGTTAGATGGAAAGGGCGGGGGTAGGCGGACTTCGAGGGCTACGCCGTCCGAGGGAAAACTGCCAGCGATGTAGCGTCGATTATTGAGTTATGCGGCGAGCTCCCAGGCGCAGGCGTGGCCGTAGACACGGGCGGTCCCGGGCACGACCGACGCCAAGTTGAGTGCGGGGTGGCAGGATGAGGGCGGCTAGCTTCTCAGCAAGTGTGCCATTTAGATCATTCTAACTCTAACCACTTTGATATTCACGTCATCTTTTTGTTTTTTTGCTCGCTTGCTTGTGTGTGCTGATTGCTAACGAGTCCGGTTGCTGATGAGCTTTGTGGCCTCTTCTATCCGAGCAGTTTGTCTTGTTGGGTAGCGCTAAGTACCCCCTTCCATAATGCACTTTCAAGGTCAACCATTCGCCGTTGCTCGGTTGCCAATGCAATTGGAACATGGGTGAAGAAGTTGTTCCAATGTCCAATCAGAAGATTTGTTTTCCCTGCCATTCCTGCGTGCACTGCATGCTCCGCGAGCTGATAACAGAAAACTGCATCGGATGCAATCGCAGGAACACTGCGGATGTGGTAACTGGGGTCCAAATATTTAATGCTGACTGCTTTGTTGTTGGCTGAGAAGTACTGTCCTATTTCGCTTTTAAGTCGTTCGCCAATGTCGTCCTTGAGAGCATTGGCGGATTGGTCCTTATGTTTTGGTGAGTTTTCAAATAGGTTCTGTCCTGCCCCCTCGGCTACGACAATGACGGCATGGCTATTTTCTTCAAGCCGTTGTGCCAGGGCTTCGAGCAAGCCCCTTGCGCCTCCCAGGGAAAAACTGACCTCGGGGACAAGGCAAAAATCCACTACAGAGTTGGCGAGTGCTGCCGTTGCAGCGATAAACCCAGAGTCGCGGCCCATCAGCTTGACAAGGCCAACACCACGTTCAGCCCCTTCGGCTTCATGATGTGCTGAGGAGATGATTTCTCCGGCAATCTGCACCGATGTTTCAAAGCCAAACGTCTTCTCCACAAAGCCCAAATCATTGTCTATCGTCTTGGGAATTCCGATCACACTGATGCCAAGATTTCTCCTGCCAATTTCTTCGGTGATTGCCTTGGCTCCTTTTAGCGTGCCATCGCCTCCAACGCAGAACAGAAGGTTCACTTTCAGTTTGACAAGCTCATTGACCATTTCTTCTGGGTCTTGATTTTCCCTTGAAGATCCAAGGATTGTTCCGCCTTGCTTGTGGATTGTATCGACTATTGGGCGGTTCAACTCCAGCGGTTGATGCGATGACTTCTGGGTCAGCCCTTTGTAGCCATAACGGATTCCTAGAATGCTGTTAACTTCGTATTCAAGTTCTAATACTGTGACCAGCCCCTTGATTACGTTGTTTAATCCAGGGCATAGGCCGCCACATGTAATGACAGCAGCTCGCGTGCTCTGTGGCCGATGAAAGATCTTCTCTCTTGGTCCTGCCTTCTCAAAGCTGGGAAATGTCTTGCATGTGCTGATCTGGTTCAGGATATTCTTCACTTGGCTTGAAAAGGCGATCCTTTCGTCATCCTCTATAAATTGTCGTCCGGTAACAGGTGACGGGATCTCGCGTGGGCCTAAATCAGAGACATTGAAACTAAATAAGTCTGGATTTTTTAGTACGTTTTCGTAGATCATCCTTCTCCATTATAAGTGACAAATTATGGTGTATCACTATCGACGTTTTCTTGGCAGTAGGTAGGGAGAGCCAATGCCTCTTGTCCAATGTTTTCAGATGCAGCAAGAAGGTCTCGGGCAATGCCGTCTTCAATTGTTGCAATATCTACCTGTTCGCAAGAGTCGACATTATCAATTTTAATCACAACAGTTCCAGCCACACAACCCTGTGTCCTCTTCTACGGTGAGTCCGGTATCTTTAAGTGCGTCGACTACTACGTCGGCAGCCGATTCTTGGTTGTCCTCCTTGCCTCCCTCTCAGGTGCCGAGTGGTTCATCCGCTGTGTTATCACTGCTAGTATATAGTAATCCCACGAAGAGATAAAGAGATAAAGAGATAAAACTTGAACTCAATATAACCTAAATAAGGTAAGTGTAGGGTGATTAGGATCAGTTAATTAGAAAAATATCACACGAGCTATTTACATAGTATGAATCCCTTGAAATTACGATTGTAGAGCTTCAATCTAAAACTGAGTTAAATGGAAGATTGATCAAATTTCATCACAAGGGGCCGGGGTATTTCGTGGTTACGCTGCGTGTCGAGGGGCCTTAGGGTAAAGCCCGACACGTCAAAGTGTAGCAGGTGGTAGTAAAGTAAAGGGCGCGCTGCGGTCAGCCCGGGAACGCGGCGCATTTTAGGCGATTGCGAAGCGGTAAAGGCGGGCGTTGCCTAATCGGATGCTGATCGGTCGGGCAGAAGGTTGCCGCGCGGCCTGTCTCCTAATGGATGGGCAGCGCGGACGCTGTCTTCAGTCACCGGGCGGGTCCGGACTTGAAGTACGACAGCTCGTGGAGGGGGTGTATGGGAATTATAAAAGTCTTTTTAGGTGGACCGGGCAATTTATATTGGTGTCTTATCGCCTTCTTTTCTGCTGGGTATTCGCCTTTAGGTGTCCGCTCTTTTAGGGTTGGCCCGCCCGATCGACGAACGGGCTCGTTTTCGATGCAAAGGAGCCGAGGGTAGCAACGAGGATCTGGCCCGGTACCTTTAGCAGAGAGTGTGAGCGATGAAACTGCCCTCACTCGGCGAGCCGCGCTGGTAGAAATGTTCGGCGGCATCGCAATCGGGCTGCACTAATTGGGACGACAATAAAAACTCAACTCGATGGAGGTGGAATTTTGATTCTACGAACGATATTCTGCGGAGTGTTTGGCCTTCTGGCCGTATTGGGCATGAACTGCTCAAGCGAAACGGTTAATCGGAGTGCTCAAGAAGATTCGCCAAGCGCTGTTTCCGGTGAGAACATGGTTACGCTAGAGAGTATTGCCGATCTTTGGCAAGAATACGAGGCGAGTACCAATACAACATGTATCGAGGCACTTAAAATTGCCATTGGTGAATCGGGTCTGACCGGAAACCCTGATCCTGCTGGCCAAATTCCATGTACGGGCAAGTGCATAAATGCCAGCGCCGTTAATTCTTTTGGCGCAACCGGAATTTGGCAAGTCAAATGCCCGGAATCGAGTTCGGTTCTTATTTACAACGCATTTCAAGCTAATGGACTGATTGATGAGACGGGGCAATGTGCCGATCTCAGAGTCCCTGCCCATAATGCGTTGGCTGCGTCTTTGCATATAACTATTTCGTGTCCCTATTATGAGCAAAACGGATTCTGCAAACATGACTGGACTGGTGATCAAAATCACCCCGATATCGCAGGCGGTTATTACAATCAATTCACCCTTGCTGCAACAACGGCATGTGCAAACTCAAGGATCTGACGTAGGCATACAAACTTGTGGCTAGGGGAATGAAGAAGAGTCGTTCGAAACTGCATCATACACCAGCGATTGCCGATGGTAATCGCTGGTCATATCTCATAAATCGCCGTTAGCACGATAGAAATCTTTCTCTCGCTGAATCAGCCATCGCCCGAGCATCGTCTATGTATTGATCCTCTCCGGTTACATCATGCAGCTGTTTCAGAAAAGATATTGTACGACCCTATTTATCTGCATAGGGTCCTTCTTTACCTGCGCCCTCTGAATACGACCTGTACCAGGTAGCCTCTGTTTCGATGGTTCCCGGCGGAGCATTCTTGATCCATTTAGCTGCGATCAACATATCGGAATCTTTAGTTGGTGGTAGGCATGGGCATAGGTCTTGGCAGTGTATAATGGGGTATTGGTATCCAGTGACATAGGGTCTCCACAGATCCAGATATCCCCTTAGTTATGCAGCTGCGTAGCCCTCTGACGAGTCAATGTTGTCAGTGCACATTCGGGAATCTGGAATTGGTGTACCATCCATTTCGAGAGCCCCGATAACTTTCCTGATGTCTCATCAAGCCCAAACTTTGCGTAAGATAAAAGCAGCAAGCCGATGAAGTGACGTGCTTATCGGGTTTTGTTGAGATCGTTAAGTTTTTTATAAAGAAAAAGTTATTCTCTGTCGTGCGTCGAAGAAGCTGTTTCTGCTACAACTTTTCCACCTTCAAGGCTTAGTTCCGTTTCTTTCTTATCAAACATACCCGCTGATGAATCGTTGAAGACGGATTCATCGAGCTTACCTTCGCTTTTAGCGACAACGATTGAGACGACCGCATCACCGGTGACATTGACTGCGGTACGAACCATATCCAACAATCGATCAACACCTAAGATGAGACCGATCCCTTCCAAGGGGAGTCCTACTTGCGCAAAAACCATCGACAGCATGATAAGTCCTACACCAGGAACCCCTGCCGTTCCAATCGAGGCGAGAACCGACATTAAAATCACCATTAGATAGCCAGACATTCCGAGGTCTATATTATACATATTGGCAATGAAAACGGTGGCAACGCCTTGCATAATAGCCGTTCCATCCATGTTGATCGTTGCACCAAAAGGAACTGAGAATGAGGCGACTGAGTTATTCACGCCGAGCCGTTCTGTTACCGTTCTTAACGTGACGGGAATCGTAGCGTTTGAACTGGATGTGCTGAAAGCAAATACTTGCACATTCCTCATCTTTGCCAAAAAAACGAGCGGATTGAGTCTCCCCAAAAAAGCTAATACGGCTTGTAGCGTTACTAACATATGAAGTAGTAATACGCCAATTAAAACGAATACATAGCCCACTAAGTTTAAGAATAAATCGAATCCTAGATTAGCCATTGCTTTTGCAAGTAGGCAAAACACGGCGTAGGGTGCGAATGACATGATGAGTCCAACCATTTTCATCATGACTTCATTCATGAGTTCTATGGTTTCGACGAGCGTCCTTGCTTTCTTTCCAACCATCAAAATGCTGATGCCTGCTAGGATAGCGAAGAAAATAATGGAAAGCATTTCACCGCTAGCCATCGCCTGAATGGGATTACTTGGAATGATATCAATTAATACATCTGAAAGGGGTGGGGCGTCTTTCCCTGTAAATTGGGTATCAGAAGTGGCATTCATTCCTTCGCCAATACCAATGGTTGCCGCAATCCCGATAGCACTTGCAATGGCCACGGCTGTCGTAAAAAGATATAGGACAAAGCACTTACTTCCGATCCTTCCTAATAGCTTTATATCGCCAATGCCACACACGCCACAGATCAGCGAAAACAATACCAAAGGAACCACTAACATTTTAAGTGCATTAACAAACATCTTTCCCACGATATGGAAAAAACCATTGATGACGTATTCATTAAGCACGGCCCCTTCAGCCAATAAGGAATTATCGAAAACTTCCACATTTAAGACATTGATTATTAACCCTACAGAAATCCCTAAAAGCATCGCGATTAATACTTTAGCGGTTAAGTTCATTTTGAATTATTTACCTTGTTTTTTTGATTTATTGAAATGCTCTGTTAGCTACTGTAACTGGAATAGGCAGACAGAACCCATCTTGAGAATTTGATTGAATTCGTTCTACGCTATGCTCGATTCGAGCAATAAATTTGGTTCCGCTACATCTTCATCCGAGCGTCGATCTCAATAATTTTTGCTTGTAGATAACGAAAGATCTTTAACTAACCTTGCCTGCGATCATTTGACAATATAACCATTTACGACCCCGTGTATAGAGAAACCGTTTCGAGTCAAGAGAGTGGTTCACCAGCATTCTTTTATCGCTCTGCAGTAGACTCGGAGACAGGAATTAGGTATTGAGAGCAGGGGCCAGTACTCCCAGAGATTTCGCGGCACTTCGTATCGCCTGAGCTTGCGCCCCGGATGGCCTAGGTAGATCGCCGTCCGTTTCGTCCAGGACACCGCGTTGCTGCAACAGCCTCAGCAGGCGATGGGCGGCCGTTTCAACGATCCGCTGAACATCGGTATCGCGCAAGGGGGGCGCCGGCACGAACACCGGCGCAGCCCCTTTCTTGTCGCTGGCATATACGCCATCCAGCATCAGCACGTGGGAATGCGGATTTAGATTTAACGCGCTGCCGAAGCGCTGGATCA
>Ga0233439_10002012_pt1 | contig 23852 bp, 19 predicted proteins | sample SI_123_September_6_FD_182713 | JGI IMG/M metagenome (GOLD analysis project Ga0233439, IMG submission 182713) | Seawater microbial communities from Saanich Inlet, British Columbia, Canada - SI_123_September2016_100_MG | ecosystem: Environmental > Aquatic > Marine > Inlet | place: Canada: British... | reverse complement strand
CGGGGTTGATGGCGGGTTGATGGCGAGGGCTTTGCACTGGATTCTCGGTATTATAAGACCGTGTTATCTCGTGTGTAATAACAATACCGCCATCTTGTTGCAGGATGCGAGATAATAAAAACTGACTATTTTGCAACAGAATAGGACGCTTATGCTCGATAAAATACGCGCTGAACTCGCCCCCACCGGTATTTTGCGCGCCGGCATCAATCTATCCAATTTTCTGCTCGTCACCGATAAGACGCCAGAAGGTGATCCGATCGGGGTTTCTCCGGACATGGCCCGAGCGGTGGCCGATCGCCTGGATGTGCGGGTTAAGTATATAACGTTCGCTTCGCCTGGTGAGTTAGCCGATGCCGCTGTTGAGGATGTCTGGGATATCGGCAATATTGGCGCGGAGCCGGAGCGGGCCAAGACGATCGCTTTTTCTGCGGCCTATGCCGAGATCGAAGCGACGTATCTGCTACCGGCCGGCTCCTTGATGCAATCGGTTGACGAGGTCGATCGCGAAGGAGTGCGTATCGGTGTCTATGGACGCAGTGCCTACGGTCTGTGGCTGGCCGACAATATCAAGAATGCGGAGTTAGTGAAGACGGACGGTGTTGACGCCTCGTTCGATATTTTCGTTGAGCAGGGGCTGGAGGTGATGGCAGGTTTGCGGCCTCGCCTGATCACGGATGTAGAAAAGCTGCCCGGCGCGCGAATTCTCGACGGCCAGTTTACCGCGGTGCAGCAGGCGATTGGCACCAAGCCCGAGCGCGTGGCGTCGGCGGCCTTTCTGCGCGAATTCGTCGAAGAAGCCAAGGCTAGCGGTTTAGTGGCGGACCTGCTCGAAAAACACAGGGTAGCGGGTCGACTGACGGTGGCGCCGCCGGTTTGAATACGAGACGACTGGATCGTCTCCGCCCAGCTTTAATGGATAGTGCTAACGTGATAATACCAACAGGTGTAATGAATAATAAAATGTCTTCTGAAGACGGGCAGGGGGCCGTATGAGTCGCCTGCCCTTTTTTTATGGTTGGCTGATGGTGCCGGCGGTAATGTTGATCAGCATCTGCACGTCGCCGGGCCAGACCTACGGCGTGGCGGTATTCAACCCCTATTTGCGCGAGGCGCTGGGGCTGTCAAATAGCGAGTTGAGCGGGGCCTATATGGCGGGGACGGTGTTGGCGTCGTTGCCGCTGACCTATATCGGCGCGCTGATGGACCGTTACGGCCCGCGTCGCACGCTGATGGGCGTGGTATTTGTATTTGGCATCACCTGTTTCGGCGTGACGCAGGTCTCTGGGCTGTTTACGCTTTTTATCGCCTTTTTCTTTTTGCGGCTCTTGGGCCAGGGCTCGATGGGCATGCTGGCGCGCAACGCCTTGGCGATGTGGTTTCACAAACGCCTCGGTTTGGCCAGCGGTTTGGCCAATGTCGGCATGGCCGTAGCTGTCGGCGGTATGCCGGCGTTGGGTTTCTGGCTGATCGAGAGCTATGGGTGGCGTGGGGCGTATGCGGTGTTGGGCGGGGCGGTATGGCTGTTGCTGTTTCCGTTGTTGATTTTCGTCTTCCGTGACCGGCCCGAAGAAATGGGGCTATTGCCCGACGGTGGCGAGGTGGCCGAGGATGACGCTGCTGGACGTGTTGTGCCAGAAGATCCGGCGTTTACGCTGCGCCAGGTATTGCGTTCGCCGGCCTATTGGATCGCGGTCTGCTGTATGGCCTCGTGGTCAATGAGCGGCACCGGCGTGCAATTTCATATCGTATCTATTTTTGCCGGACGCGGGTTGGAGCCTGCTGCGGTGGCGACGATGTTTTCGATCTACGCCTTTATAATTGCCGGGGGGCGGGTCGGCGGCGGCATGTTGGCCGACCGGATGCCGTTGAACCTGTTATTGGCGCTGGCGTTGGTATGCCAGTGCGCGGCGTTGATATCGCTCAATCTGGTAGATGCGGCGTGGTTGCCTTGGGTTTTTCCTGTGTGTTCGGCGACGGGCAGCAGTTTATTGATGTCGGTGGGCGAGACGATGTGGGTGCGCTATTACGGGCGTCGGCACTTGGGCAAGATCCGTGGTTCGGTATCGACGATCGGCGTTGCGGCGTCGGGGGTCGGTCCTTTTGTGATGGGGGTCGCCTTCGATTATTTCGGCGGGTTTGAACAGGTGCTCTGGGGCTGCGCGGGTTTGGCGGCACCGTTGGCGGTGCTCGCCCTGGCGGCGACGCCGCCCAAGCTCCCTCAAGGTAAATAGGGTTCGGCGGGATGGGGGTCGGGATATTGTGCATGCTGGGGGTGGTCGCGTTGTGGAGTTTCGTGCCGGTATTGGTCAAGCTGCTCTTTCCCGTTTTTGATCCGTTGACGATCTCTTTTCTGCGCTCGGCGCAAGGTGCGGCATTTGTCTTGGCCCTTTTTTTTCTGCGCGGGCATAGGCTGCGCGATATCGAATGGTCCCGTTGGCATATTATTGGGGGCTTGAGCATGAGCGTCAACTATTCTTTTTATGCGCTGTCGCTGAGTTATACTACGGCTAGCGCCGGCGTGTTGATCGTACAGGTGCAATACGTGACGCTGGCGGTATTGGCGGCCTTCGTATTGCACGAGCGATTGGGGCTAGCTAAAGTGGCGGGCATAGGGCTGGTGCTAGCCGGGGTCGCGGTCGTCGTGGGTATGCGGACCGATGTCAGCGACCTACTGGCGCCGCGCTATCGGCTGGGCAATGCCCTGATGCTGTTTTCGGGTTTGGGCTGGGGAGTTTACGCACTGGCGAACAAGGCATTGGCGCATCGGGCGGAGACACCAGCTATACTGTTCCCAATGATGGGCATCAGCGCGCTAGTCACGGGGGTGCTGGCTGCGCCGCAGTTCGAGCTTCGATCGCCGCCGACGGTGGAAACGTTGGCCGCGGTGCTCTTCGTCGGTGTATTGGGCACGGGGCTCTCGTTCACCCTGGTCTCGGAGGGGATGAAAAGGCTCAGCGCCGCACTGGCCGGCACGATAACCACCGCGACGCCGATTGCGCAAATCGCTTTGGCGCACTGGATTTTGCAAGAGCCGGTGACCTGGAGTCTGGCTGGCGGCGGGGTGTTGATCCTAGCGGGCGTGCTTGGTATGGTATATGCCGAGCGATCTCAAACTGAGAACGAGCCGAACCGAGTGGCCGAGTGTGGGTTCAGCCGCGCTTGTTGCCGAGCACCCAGACGTCTTTAAAAAAGCCTTGCCGCTGGGGGGCGAGGCCGTCGATCACAGTTGGGTTCATACAGGGTTTCGGCTCGTGGAAGCGCGCGGTCACGTGGTTGTAGGCGATGAGAATCGCGTTGCGAGCGTGTTCGGAGTGGGTCCAGGCGGCCCCGGTGTGCCGCACCCCTTCTGAGAATACGACTAGGCTGCCGGCCGGGCAGCCGTAGGTTTCCCAGATTCCAGATTCGGGCTCGTCGGCTTCTGCGGGCCAGTTCCCGTTCTGCGCCGAAGCCATATTGGCCTTGTGCGATCCGGGTACCAGGCAAGTTCCGCCTTTGCCTTTGACGACTTCGTTGAGCTCCCAGACAATGCGTGTCATGCCGCTGTAAATGCGGCTATTGTGGTAGCGGTACGAGGTTGAGGGGTGCAGGCTGGTGCCGCCGGCGTGCGGGCGCCAGTGCTTGCTTTCGTCGTCTGCCGAGCGGCGCGAGACAAAGATGCTTTCGAGGCGGATGTGCTCGCGGTTGGAGTCGACCACTTCCTGTAGGATGCCCATGACGCGCGGGTGGTCGATGAGAAACTCGGCCGGGCCGGCCATTGGGGCGCGGTGGTGCTCGGGCAGGTTGTCGTGGTCGCGCGAATAGGCGTCGGTATGGGCGCGCACGGCCGCGAGTTCGTCGGCGCTGAGCACGCTGGGAATAACAAAGAAGCCTTTTAGGTCAAAGATAAACTTCTCGTAATCGGACATGGGGTGAACGGCCGGCGCGCTTTCTTTTTCGCGGTTATTCATTTTTCCCTCTACCTCAACAGGTGTGCTCGGCATATTAGTCGTCGATCGCGTGCGGGTCTAGTAGATATTGTTGATCGTGCTATCTGGACCGTAATGGCGGGCGGTGGGCAGGTCGTATTGTTTGCACCAGTCCCTGAGCGGGTTGGCGCCGCCGTCGGGTTGGAAACCGACAACGTCGTCGTATTGCTCTCCGGCTAAGAAGCGTTCTAAGGGCGATAGTTTGGCGATGAAATCCTCGTCTTGACGGCGGAAGTCCATCGGCATGACCCAACGATAGCCGTAGCCGATCATAATGCCCTTGCGAACTTGGTCGGTGAGATTGACGGCGCCGGCGTGCCAGGTGCGGTTTTCGAAAAGCAGGCAGTCGCCGGGTTTGAGCAGAGGTTCGACGGCGCCGACCGGGTCGGCTTGGCCCTCGGGGATTTCGACGCCGGTGCTCAGGAGATTGCTGCCGGGCACGACCATGGTGTTGCCGCTTTTAGGTTGGCTCAGGTCGGTGAAATAGTAGGCGCATTTCAATTCGATACGGGGGATGCTATAATCGCCGAGCGCCTGCATCGCCTGCATATAGTCCCGGTGCCAGCCGGGCGCGCGATGGGTGTCGGGTGTATCTGGGGGGTTGGGGTATTTATAAATCAGGTGCGAGGTCATCAACTGCAAGTTAGAGCCCAGCAGGTGTATTACCAGGGGCAGGATCTTGGCCTGGGTCATTAGCGGAATAAAGGCGTCGTTGAGGGTTACGGTATTGCGAAAACCGTCGTAGAGGCCGGTGGGATTGGTCTGACGGTTGGTCTGCAGGTCACTGTCGATCAGGAGGTCGCTGGCCTTTGTCAAGGTGGCGATGGTTTCTTCGTTGAGCACGTCGCGGACAACTAGGTAGCCCTGCTCGTCGAATTGGCGGATTTGTTCTTCGGGGACGGGGGTGTATTCCAGCACGGTGTATGCTCCTGGTATTTATCGAAAATGAGTGGGTTCTTGCTGTGAAAAGTAAGCAAAATATGTGATACGGGTCCAATCGACCCTTTGTATATTTGCGTGATACTTGATGTGTGGTTAATGTGCTGCCAAGCAAAGACTGAATATGCTCAACATTTTTTTTAAGGAATATCATTTATGACCCCGTGGATGGAACCTATCGAAGATGCTAGCGTGTGGACCGGCGCAGATCTAGAACGCGACCGCTCCTGGGCGTTCGAATTGACCTCCGAACACCGAGCCGATCTGGACCGCGCGTTGCAGGGGGTCAAAGCGCGTGGCCTACAATTGCCCGAGATCACGCGCGAAAATTTTTTATTGCCTTCGGTGGATGAGACACTGCGCGCGATGCTGCACGAGCTGCGTGACGGTCGGGGTTTTGCCTTTTTGCGCGGTTTTCCAACGGAGGATTATGCACTCGACGACGTGGAGAAGCTCTACTGGGGTCTTTGCACCCATTTGGGTATGGGTGTGACGCAAAATAGTGAGGCGGGGCTGGTGCACCACGTCACCGACGGCAAATCACGGCCCAAACAGGGCACGCGCGGCGTCGGCAACCCCGGGCCGGTCGGTTTGCATATCGACCTGGCCGATTGTGTGGTATTGTGCTGTGTGCGTCAGGCGCTGGACGACCCGTACAGCGCGGTGGCCAGCGCGATGACGGTCTATAACGAGATTCTGCGCCAGCACCCGGAATGGTTGCCGAGGCTGTACGAAGGTTTTATCTGGACCCGTAGGGCGGAGGAGGCAATGGGCGAAACGCCGGTTTCTGATTTCAAGGTGCCGGGGTATAGCGCGGCGGGCGGTGTGGTGACGTGTCGTTTTAACGGCGGCTGGATCAAGGCCGGTATGGATCTGGCGGGCGAAGAGATGACGGACGAGGAAATGGCCATATTCAAATTCATCCGTGAGACGGCTGCTGCCCATAGCTATACTTTCCCACTACACAAAGGTGATCTCGCCTTTTGCAATAACTACACCGTTTTCCATGGTCGGGCCGGTCACGAGCCGATCGACGACGAAGCACAAAAAAGACTGTTGCTGCGGATTTGGATGGACCTGCCCAATGTGCGCTGCTTTGCCGATGAGGGCCTTATCCGCTACGGCACCATCCGCTACGGTAATTTGGGCTGGACGGCTGCTGATTTGTTGGCGGGAAAGCATCATACGCCCCACCGTTGCCGCGCCGACGGCGTGCCGCAGGTGTAGCGAATAGCGGTAGAGGTTTAGTGTAAAGGATGGTAACAAAACAATAGGACTTATGCAGATTATATCCGAACAAGGCAGCGAACGCGCCACGAACGATAGCGGCAAGATCATCACCTTCGATGGACGCACGCATGTGGCCTGGCAGGACGTGACCCGTGAGGGCTACTATAACCGCGTGCGCACCTTCGAGCATGCGACGGGGCGTTGGAGCGATCCGGTCACGCTGGATGCGGGCGTTGATAACCATGCGCGCGCCGTATTGGCCATTGACGCTGATGGCGTGCTGCACGCCGTATTGGGTGGGCACGGTACGCCGGTACGCTGGTGCCATGCCTTGGCGCGCAACGATGTTGCAGAGTGGACCGAGCCGGTGCCGCTCGGCGTCGGCACCTATCCGGTGTTTCTCTGCGGCCCCGACGGGATGCTCTACCTGACGCTGCGTGGCAATGGCACCGAACGCCACGATCGCGGCGTCGATTTATATCGTCGTCTGCCCGGCGGCGAGTGGTTGCCGCCGAAACGCCTCGTCTCGCTCAGCGAAGAATACGGCCAGGTCTACGCCGCCTACCATATGCAGATGGACGCCGCACCGGACGGCACCTTGCACGCGATTATTGACTTCTACGAGGGCCAGGACGAATATGGCCGCGGTTTGCACCAGGCGACGTGTTATGTGCGCAGCGGTGATCGTGGCGAGACCTGGACGCGGGCGGACGGAGGGGTAGTAATGTTACCGGCTCGGCCTGAAGACTTAGATATCCTGTCGCGCAATACGCGCTCGCGCCACGAGCCGTTGCCGCCGCCCGAGATCCGCCAAGGCGGTATGGTGGTCGATTCGCACGGCCGCCCTTTTTCCTTCTATATCGACCACGGCGTGGCGCCTGGGCATTGCCGCATGGTGACGACCGATGCCGAAGGCTATTTGCAGCAAGTGCCGGTGAACGAGTATTGGGAACGCGTCTATCCCGATATGCGTGCGCTCGAATGCAGTGTGGTGTTGCGCGCTGATGACGCGCTGTGTCTCTTGGTCACGCTCACGCCGTTCAACGACGAATGGCAGCAGGGTAAACCAGTGCGCGAAATGCGCATGCGCGAACGACTAGATCAGCCGCTGATATGGCTATTATCTTTTGACGGCGGCGAGACTTTTAGCATACGGCCTTTCTTAGAGCCGGGCCGGGCCTACAATTGCCCCAGCGTCGAAAAAGCGGTGGGCGTCAACGCCATCGCCGCAGATCGGCTGCCCGCGGTCCTCTACTTCGACGGCAGCAGGGAATATCCGGGCGGCGGTGACTATTACGAGGATGGCTGCAGTGTTGCCGAAATTCTGTCTTCAGGTGGCTTTCGCGCTAATAATGTTATCCTTGAGGGGTTGTAGTAGGCTGTTTTTGTTATAGGAAGAGTTGTTGAGGATTATAGCGCTGGGTGCGGGGGCTGTGGGGCTGACCGCGCAGGGTATTTGTTAACGTCCTGTCCGGGCCTGCGCCATTTTCGAGTAGACGGAGACTAAGAAAGGTATAACAGATGGATACGGGGATTTCCGAACAGATGCTGGACGAGTACCGCCGCAATGGTATCATAAAGGTCGAACAGGTGATCAGCCGCGAAGAGGCGGCGCATTATCGCGAGATGACCTTGCAGTTACTGGAGTCGGCCCCGAAGGGGGGACCCGTCAACTACGCGGAGGCTTTTCATCAGTATGTCGATGTCTGGCGGGACAACGACCTGCTAAAATTGTTGACGTTGCATCCCAAAGTAGGGGCTATCGCAGAGCAACTGGCGGGGATCCCAATGCGGCTGTGGCATGACCACACACTGGCAAAAGAGCCGTCGAAGGCGCAGCCGACGGCCTTCCACCAGGACCAGATAAAGTGGCCGTTTACTAAGCCAAGGCATACGCTGTCGGCTTGGATCGCGTTGCAGGATACACCTGTCGAGCGCGGCTGTATGTCGTTTATCGCGGGCTCGCACGAAGTGGAAGACTTGCCGAATATCGGCACTGGTGATCAAGAGCGGTGGAAGGTCGAAAAACCCGATCTGGAGTGGTGGCCGCGGTTGACTGTGCCGCTTAAGGCGGGTGACTGCACTTTTCACAATGGCATGATTATGCATGCGGCGGGGGCGAATCTGACAGAGGAATGGCGGGTGGCACATGTGGTTATTTTAGTGGATAGGGAGGCGGCTTATAGCGGGCAAGAGCACGTAATCACTGATTCGTTAGGGTTAGAGACAGGGCAGCGGATGCCGGATGATCGCTTTCCGCCAGTTGAGAAATATAGCGTTAACGGCTAACGCGAGAAAACCTCCCAGTGTGCTTTCGCCGGGAGGTTTTCTATTGTTCGTTTGATGGTGTACCCCGGGCGTGGTTCAGCGCGGGGATCTTGCTCTATTTAAACTTCGGCAGCCACGTCCCGTGTTCCTTGATCAGATCGTCGCAGAGTTTGCGGATATCGTCGATCGAGAGTTCGGCGGCGGTGTGCGGGTCGAGCATAGCGGCGTGGTAGATATGCTCTTTTTTACCGGTAAAGGCCGCTTCTAATGTGAGCAACTGGGTGTTGATATTGGTGCGGTTGAGTGCGGCCAATTGCTCGGGCAAATCGCCGACATAGGTGCCTTGCACGCCGTTTTTGTCGACGAGACACGAGACCTCGACGCAGGCTTTGGACGGCAAGTTGGTGATCAGCCCATTGTTGAGCACATTGCCGCCGATGACGATGGGGTTGCCGGTGGTGATGGCCTCCATGATATAAGAGCCGTATTCGTGGCTGCGTTTGTGGGTTAGCTTGTTGCCGCGCAGAGATTTCTTCTGGTCAGCCCAGCGCGTGATATGGTCGATGCAGCGGCGCGGGTATTCGTCGAGCGGGATATTGAATTCTTCGATTAATTCCGGATATTGCGATTTGATGAAGTAGGGCAGGTATTCGGAGAGGTGCTCGGAAGACTCGGTAATATAATAGCCGAAATTAAGCATCATATAGAGGCGTACCATATCGAAGTTTTTGTCCGGCCCCTTGCGCCACTCGGCGAGTTTTTTGCGCGCGCGCTTTTTGATCTCGGGATAGAGGTCTTTGCCGCCGTCGGTGATTTCCAATAGCCAGGCCATGTGGTTGATGCCAGCTATTTTCCATTGCAGGTCCTCAACCTCGTCGAGCATGTCGAGGTTGCGCAATAGGGTGGTGGCGCAGACCTGCACCGAGTGGCAGAGGCCGACGGTGCGGATCTCGGTTTGGCGCAGGATACCGCCGGTCAGCGCGCACATGGGGTTGGTGTAGTTTAAGAGCCAAGCATCGGGGCACACTTTTTCCATGTCGCGGGCGAAGTCGAGCATGACCGGGAAGGTGCGCAAGACGCGGAAGATGCCGCCGATGCCGATGGTGTCGGCGATGGTCTGGCGCAGGCCGTATTTCTTGGCTACTTCGAAATCGGTAATAGTGCAGGGGTCATAGCGGCCGACCTGGATGGCGTTGACGACGAAATCGGCGTTAGCAAGCGCCTTGCGGCGTTCACGTGTGCCGTGGTAGGTCTTTATTTCAGCGCGGCCGCCGTTGATCTTTTTATTGAGGCCGCGTATGACGGCGGCGGACTCGCCAAGACGCGTTTTGTCAATATCGTAGAGGGCGATCTCCGAATCCTGCAGTGCGGGCGTGCACAGGCTGTCGCCGAGGATATTCTTGGCGAAGACGGTACTGCCGGCACCGATAAAGGTGATCTTGGGCATGGCGGGCTCCTTGTATGCCTATATATAAAAATTGTTGTCGAAATCGGTCTGCGCAGAAAAAATATAAGGAGTGCCTGGTTTTTGCGCAGTAGGCGAGAGACATTGTTTAAGCTGGAGAGCTTGGATCCGGCGTTGGCGGTAGAGGATATTATTCGCGCGTTCGAACGGACGCCGCTTAGCGAATATATTGTTCGGGCAGAGCAAGCCAATGCGGCGGCCCGGGTGGATTAAGCGCCCTCGTCAATTCTTGCTAATGCAAGTTGTCGTTTAGTGCTGTAGCAAATCTATCGCATAAGCCGTCGCACATTCGAGGTGGACCCGCAAGATGAACAGGCCCTCGCCTAGGTCGGCGAGCGATTTTTCCCGCCAGACGACCGGATGATCCAGTGCGTCGCCGGTGATCGGCAGCGCGTCTTCTTTCGTGAAGTCCTTAATGCGCAGCCCGCGCTCGGTGAGCATTTCAACGCGGATGTTGCCTTGCCGTGCGTCGGCATTGAGCGTAATGGATTCGATCCGCGAAAGATCCAACGGCTTTAGAGTGACCTGCCCGATATGTTCTAGCGGTGTAAGCAGGGTTTGCTGGTCGCTGTACACGACGGGGCTTATGCCGGCGAAGCGCCCGCGCGGGATTGTAGCCAGCCCGATACCGCTGATGAGTTTAGTGTCGTCGGCGCCAGTTGCGCCCTGGTCGTATCCGCCATAATAAAAGCGGATCTCGTCGTCGAGGATAATGGGCGAGGCGTTGGTGAGAATGCAGCCGGCATCGAAGGATTTAGGGTCTGGGCTGCGGGCGAGAAATAGGGCGTCTCGGAAGGGGCGTATGAAGTTTAGCCCGTCGCGGCTGAGGCCGAGTTCGATGTCGATGACGCCGCCTTTTGTCGCGCGGTCGAGCACCTGGTTTAAACAGAAATAGGCGCCGTCGAGGTAGAAGACGGGCGCCGAGTGGAATTCCATATGCGGTGGATCGTCGTCATCGGGTGTCAGCAGCAACTCGGGCGTTGACCAGTGAACGAAGTCATTGCTTTGTGTGCGGGCCATGCCGTGCTTCCAGCCCATGCGGCCGTCGGGCCCGTCGAGCCAACTCTTGCCGTACCAGGCCCAGACTTCGCGCTGTGGGTCCCAGAAGATATCGACCGTATCGGACATCGATAGCGGCACGTGCCAGGCCGGGCCGGTTTCTGGCTCGTGGGAGAGGGGCACAAGATCGCCGTGGTTGAAGTGGCCGACGGGGCTTAGTGGGGCTTGCCGGTGCTTTGTCCAGTGGATGCCGTCGGGCGAGAAGGCCACACATAAACCAGGGCGGTCGGCGCCGGCGGCATCTACTGTAAAATCGAAATACCCCATTTTATAACGCTTGTTCGGGTCGGTCTCGCGTGGGGCGACGACTACCGAGTTGGCATAGCGGATAGAGCGGCCGCCATTGCCGACGAGCACAATATTGGTGTCGGCGATGTCTTTGTAGGGAAAGAGCCCGAGGGTGGGTTTGTTCCAGGCGATGCCGTCGTCGCTCTCCGCGTAACAGACGAAGGTGTCGGGGGTGGGCGTGGGTTTCTCAATATTGCTATAGGCCTGATACCAGAGCTGATATTTGCCGGTGTCCGGATCGCGGTAGACGCTCATCCAACCGATGGCGAGTTCCCAGGGGTGTGTCGCGGGGATAACCGGCTCGGTGCTGTGGCGGGTCAGCGGGTGGATTGTCCGCCGGGTGCCGCTGCGGTAGAGGATGTGGTGGTCGTCGACGAAGAGCAGCGTAGAACGTGAATATTGGCGCACAAGGAAACCTCCGGTTTTGCAGATGCAGGCATTGGCTCACCGTCAACTCTCTGGGATTTTGGATGAGCCGATGCTTTATTTTCCATATTCCCCAGGATCGTTATACGGTCGCGGCCGGCACGCCGAGGTCGCGGGGGTTGCGCGGCCAGTGGAATTTCTGCTCGCCGGTGATCAGTGCGCGGTGCTCGTCCGACAGCGTTTGTGCGAAATCGGGGTCGGGGTCGTAGTCCATCCAGGCCTGAAACATCGTCGGCATATACCCAGCGAGGATGAGCAACCGGTCCTTGTCCGATTTGATGATGCCGGCGGCGTGGATCAGGGATTCGTAGAATAGCAGCGTCGAGCCGGCGGGTGCTTCGACCTTGTGGATCATTGAAGGGGCGTCCATCGCGGCTGCGATGATGGCCTCCTGCGGCACATCGGTCGGGACTTTGTGTGTACCGGCGATTACGGTAGTGCCGCCGTCGTCGGGGCCGAGGTCGGTGAGGTTGGTGAGGGCTTTGATAAAAGTGAAGTGGTAGAGGCCTTTGTCGCGGAGGTCGTAGGCGGGGTTGATGCCGCGGTGGAATCCGTATTTCGTCGGTTCTTCTGGTAGGTGGCGGCGGATATGCGCGTCGGATTGCTGCAGCCGGGCTGGGCCACCAATGATCTCTTCGGCCATGCCGACGATAAAGGGCTTGGTGATATAGTCGAAAAAACACGGGGCGAGATGCGGTAGGTTATCGATGCGGAAGAACGTTTCGGTGGTGCTGGTGTTGAAACAATTGGGCCCGGGCAGTTCGCCGGTGCGGCGGAAGTCGTCTTCGATGTGGTATAGGGTGTCCTTGAGGGTGCTGATCTCGTCTTGGTTGAGCACGTCGGGGACGATGACATAGCCGTAGATTTCGATATGCAGGCGTTGGGCCGGGGTGAGGGCTGGAAAGGGCTTGGTTTTGGCGATTTCGCTCATGGCAATGGTTCCTTATGTTGTGGGACTGAATATGCGTTCTACTGTATTTCTGACCTCCATTATAGCAGATTGAATTGCGCTTCGAAAGGGGAATACATGAATAAAGAACAGAAGTATCTCTTTGACTTGACCGGCTATTTGCTGCTTCGGGACGTGCTGAGTGCCGAGGAATTGCAAGCGCTCAATGCGGGCATTGACCAGCATATCGAAACATTGGAACCCTTGGCCGAGTCGACCGCTGGCGATTCGAAGACCCTGGCGGGCACCTCCCGGCGCAACGACATGGGTAATATGCTTGCTTGGCAAAGGCCTTGGTGCGAACCCTTTCGCAAACTGCTGGTCCACCCGACAGTGAAACCAGTGCTTGAAGGCATTCTCGGCACGGGCTATCGCCTCGACCACGGGCCGGGCTTGATCGCGATGGACGCCGGTGGTGAGGGCTGTACGCTGCACGGCGGCGGCGCCGATCGGATGGATCTTTCGGAAGTTTATTTCTACAAGAATGACCGCATCTACACCGGATTGACTGTGATTGAGTATCTGTTGGCCGACGAGGGACCGGGTGACGGTGGCGTATGCGTGGTGCCGGGCAGCCATAAGGCGAATCTGCCCTTGCCCAAAAGCATGCACCTGTGGGAAGACCATCGCGAACAGGTAATTGAGCTCAATGGCAAGGCCGGCGACGCGGTGATCTTCACCGAGACCCTGACGCACGGCACGCTGCCGTGGACGGCCCAACACCAGCGGCGGGCGCTGCTCTATAAATTCAGCCCAGGTACTTTGGCCTATGGCAGCGGTCCTCACGAGGTGGCCTACCAGGACTATATGGAGGATATGGAAGAAGATGAGCGGGCGGTGATGGAAGCGCCGCATATACGGCGATGATACGGTGATATACAATAGAGTCGAAAAACTGGCGATCGAACTGTCGGCGATCGGCCTGGGTGGTCATGAATACCTGCCCGATGGCAGTTCGCGCGGTTTCAACGAGGATTTCAAGAGCGCGGTCAAACCGGGCTATCAGGGCCAGGGCTATGGCAGCGAGAAACGGCGCGCGCTTTTACGCACAGCCTATGAATACGGCGTAAACTTTTTTGACGTGACGATCGACCCGGAGAAAGAGGCGCTGGGGCGCAACCTCAAAGAAGTCCCGCCGCCCTACGAGATCTATATACAGACGCGCCCCGAGGGCATGGGCTACGGTTATGACCCCAATAACCAAAAGATGGGGGATTATGCCCTGCTGAAAGCCGAGGTGCAGCGCATATTGGCTTTGATGGGTCGCGAGCATATCGATTTTTTAAACTTCCCCTTCTTGCAGTCTGCGCTCGACGCCGACCTCGATTATATTGATAAAATGCGGTATAACGTCGCCGAGTTGAAACGCGAGGGGCTGATCCGCTTCGCTAGTGCCGATAATTTTTCCGGTGGGCGCACCTACTTGGCGCAAGCGAACGGGGGTTGTTTCGACGCGCTGGCGATGAACTTCAACTTTGCCGACGACGGGGCGTTAGAAAACGTACTGCCGACCGCTGCGCAACGCGGGTTGGCCGTTATTACTCGCGAGGTCTTCCAAAAGGGCCGGCTCTTCGCGATGGGCGAGGAAGTGGGTATCGGCGATCGCGACCTGTTGTCGCGCGTGGCGCTCAAGTGGAATCTCTCGGTCGCAGAGGTCACCACTTCGCTGATCGGTGCGGATGATGTAGCGCAACTGAAGAATAACCTCTCCGTGGTCACCGACCCCGGTTTGAGCGACGAGGAACAGCAAGTTTTGCAAGTTTTGTGCGCGGCACCGACTTATATCGAATATGTGGGCGAGCGGCGCGCGCGCTTTGTGGATTAATAACAGACGGGAAGTTTATGCTCTATGAAATGCATATGCACACGCCGCTGTGCAAACACGCCATCGGCGAACCGGAAGAATACGCCGCGATAGCCGAACGGCGCGGGCTGGCCGGGATCGTCGTCACGTGCCACAATCCGTGCAATGACGGCTGGTCACAGGGGGTGCGGATGAGCGTGGCGGAGTTTCCGCAGTATGTGGCGCTGGTCGAACGGGCGCGAGAGGCGTGGGCCGGTCGGGTGGATATCCGGCTCGGCATCGAATGCGACTATGTACCCGGTATGGAGCCGTGGATAGAAACCCTGCTTGGCATGGCGGACTTTCACCATGTGCTCGGTTCGGTGCATCCGCAACTTCCCGACTATATAGCGCGCTTTGGCACCGATGACACCGCCGCTCTTGCGGCGACCTATTTTGAGCACCTGGCGATGGCGGCGGAGACCGGTTTCTTCGATACCATCGCACATCCGGATTTAATAAAAAACTCCGATCCGGCCGGTTGGGATACTGGTCAGGTGATGGGGGATATTCGGCGTTGTCTCGATCGCATAGCGGCGACGGACACGGCGATGGAAATAAATACCTCGGGACTGAATAAACGGTATCCTGAAATGAACCCAGGCCCGCAGATGCTCGCTGAGATGTGTGAGCGCGGCATTCCGGTGGTCATGGGTGCCGATGCGCACGATCCGGTGCGGGTGGCGGCGAACTACGAGGACGCGCTCGATCATATTAGTGCTGCCGGTTATAACCATACCAGTATTTTTCTCGACCGTCAGCGCCGGGATATTCCCATTGAACAGGCGCGCGGCCAGTTGGCGATATAAAAGGAGACAACGATGATCGGCATGGATTTATCGGGGCAGGTCGCGGTGGTGACCGGCGCTAGCGGCGAACTCGGGCGGGTGATTAGTCGCACGCTAGCCCAAGCCGGAGCGGCGGTGGCCCTGCATTATTACAAGAACGAGGCGAAGGCCAAGGCCGTGAAAGAAGAGATCGTCGCCGGTGGTGGACGGGCGATTGTAGTGCAGGCGGATGTTAGCGACAAGGGCTCGGTTTTTGCCATGCGCGACAGGGTGCAAGACGAGTTGGGCGATGCCGACATCATCGTCAATAACGCGGTGCACCAGTATAAATGGGTCTCGGTCTTAGAGCAGGACGAAGCCGATTACCAGAGCCAGTTCGACACCTGCGTGATACACAATTTATTGATGGCTAAGGCGTTTGTGCCGGCGATGATCGCCAAGGAGGCCGGACGAGTGATCGCGATAAATACCGAATGCACGATGCAGTGCAAACCGAACCAGTCGGCCTATATCAGCGGCAAGGCCGGGCAAGACCGCTTGCTGCGGGTGTTGGCCGAGGAGATCGGCGGCCACAATATCACTGTCAACCAGGTGGCACCGGGTTGGATGATCAGCGATAAGTTCCGCGACCAACCAGCCGACGACAGCGGTTATATCAAAAGCGTGCCGCTCGGTCGCCGTGGCGAAGATCAAGACATCGCCAACGCCGTCGTCTTTTTGGCGTCGGATATGGCTCAGTTTATCAGCGGTTGTTATCTGCCGGTTTGCGGCGGCAATGTGATGCCGCGCATCTGATATGGAATTTACCCCCTGGACTCTATTCGTTGATATCGGTCTGGCCTCTCTGCTGCTGCTCGTCGGACAGGTCCTGCGCGCCCGGCTGCGCGCAGTGCAAAAACTCTTTTTGCCCGCCAATGTCATCGGCGGCGGTTTGGGTTTGGTGTTGGGGGCCAGTGGTTTGGGCTGGCTGCCTTTTTCCACTAGCATCGCCTCTTATCCCGGTATTCTGATCGCGCTGATTTTTGTGACCCTGCCCTTTAGCGCGGCCAGCGGCCCCCGGCGTGCGGTGGGCCGGAACGTCGCCGAGCTTTTTGCGTATTCCACCGTCGTTATTTTGCTACAATGGGGTCTTGGGCTGGCTTTGGCGATGGGAGTATTGAGCGCGATTTGGTCCGATCTGCATCCTGGTTTTGGCGCGATCCTGGCCGCTGGTTTTGTCGGTGGCCACGGCACCGCCGCCGCCATTGGCGCATCCTTCGGCGAATTGGGTTGGCCGGCGGCCGGCCCGTTGGCGATGACTTCGGCGACCGTCGGCATTTTGGCGTCGATTGTCGGCGGCATGGCCTGGATCAAATGGGGCGCACAACGGGGGGCTACCCGCTTTGTTGCGCGTTTCGATGAGTTGCCACAGAGTTTGCGTACTGGGTTGGTGCCCGTCGGTGAACGTCGTCCTATTGGCCAGGAGACGGTCTCGGCGAATACCATCGACCCTCTCGCTTTGCATTTGGGGTTGGTTGCGGCAGTCGCCTTGATCGGTTATTGGCTCTCACAGGGTTCGAGTAGTTTGCTGAGCCATTATCGCCTGCCGACGTTTTGCGGGGCATTTCTGGTGGCGGTTGGGCTAAAGCGGATTCTGAGCTGGTTGGGAATTTACCATTATATAGACGCGAAGACGATGGTACGGGTGGGGGGCACGAGTACCGATTTTCTGGTAATCTTCGGCATTGCTTCAATCAATATTGCGATCCTAGTCGAATACGCCTATCCACTCGGTGCGTTATTGGCGTGCGGCATCGGGGTCAACTGGTTGCTCTTTCGCTTTTGGGGGCCGCGGGCCTTTGGCGAACTGTGGTTCGAGAAGTCGCTTTACACTTGGGGTTGGACCAATGGCGTGATGGCGATGGCGATCGCGCTTTTGCGCACGGTCGACCCGGAGGGCGAGTCGCATTTGCTCGACGATTTTGCCCTGGCCTATTTGGGTTTTGGTCCCATCGAGGTGGTGATGGTCACGCTGACACCGATTTTGGTCGCGCAAGGGCACGGGTGGCCTTTGGCGGCGGTGGCGCTGGCCGGGGCATTGCTGGTGTTTTTTCTCTTGCCCTATTATCAGCGGCGGATGCGCATAGGTTGACCGTTAAGCTTGGGAGCGAACGGTCAGGTCGAGGGGAGTCTCCTTCGCTCTACCTACCGTCGGAACGTTCAAGAATTATTCAAAATAAATCGCATAGATCCCCAGGTTACCTATGTCGCTATTTGCTCTTGCAGACTGCTCTTTACAAGGTTAAACCTATCGCTGCATTTTATATCATCTAATCGACAATAGAACACTGCGGCTGCTATAGGCCATTATTGATAATTGCACATGAGGTAAAAGGAGAGATTATGTCGCTCGAAAACAATCCGCTTTTGGTAAACGAAGGATTGCCGCGGTATGACGAGGTCGCGGCGGAGCATATTGTGGTGGGGGTGCGACAGGTATTGGCGGAGGCGGAAAAGAGCATCGCGGTGCTAGAAGAAAACATCACGCCGACGTGGGATGGCCTGCTCAAGCCGCTCGAAAAATTGGACGTGCCTTTTGAATATGCGTGGGGGCCGGTGGCGCATTTGCTGAGCGTGTGCAACGCGGATGATTTACGCGAGGCGCACGAGGAGGTATTGGGGGAAGTCGTCGCGTTCGGTTTACGGGCCGAGCAGAGCCGTCCGATCTACGAGGGCTTGGTGGCAATGCGCGACGGGGCGGAGTGGGAAAAGTTAGATGGGGCGCAGCGGCGCTGTGTCGAATTGCAGATTCGCGCCGCCGAACACGCAGGTGTGGGGTTGACCGGCGAGACGAAGGATCGCTTTAACGCGATCGAGGCCGAACTTTCGCAGATCGGCACCGATTATTCCAATCACGTGCTGGATTCGACCAAGGCCTTCGAGCTGATTGTCGAGGGCAAGGCGTATACGGAGGGCTGGCCCAATAGCTTGCGGCAAGTCGCCGCCCAGTCCTATGCGCAGGCTAATGAAGGCAGCGAGGCCACGCCTGAGGAAGGCCCGTGGCGGATCACCTTGGACCTGCCGAGTTATCAACCCTTTATACAACACCACCGGGGGCGCGAGCAGCGCGAGCAGGTGTATAAAGCCTATGTGCAGGTCGCATCGACCGGCGAGTTCGATAATAGTGATCTGGTCGCCCGGATACTGAAGTTGCGCAAGGAACAGGCCGGGTTATTGGGTTTTGCGGATTATGCGCAGTGGAGCCTGGATTCGAAGATGGCGCCCGACGCCTCGGCCGTTGAGCGGATGACGGAGGAATTGCAGGCGGCTTCGCAAGCGCATATGCAGAGGGACTTCGAGGCCTTGCAGGCACTGGCTAGCGAAAATGGCCAGCAGGAGCCGCTGGCGCGCTGGGACGTATCGTTTTGGTCGGAGCGATTGCGCGAGCAGAAATTCGATTATACCGATGACCAATTGCGTCCGTATTTCCCGCTGGGCAAGGTGCTCGACGGGGTGTTCGGGTTGGCGGAGCGTTTATTCGGCATCGAGATTCAGCGCGCCGACGACGAAGATGCGCACAAATGGCACGAGGATGTGCAGTTTTTCAAGGTATCGTGCGACGGACAGCGCATTGCGTCGTTCTATCTCGACCCCTATTCGCGCCCGGCCGAAAAACGCGGCGGCGCGTGGATGAACGACTGTCTGTCCCGACGTTGGCTCGATGGCGGCTTGCACTTGCCCGTGGTGCATCTGGTGTGTAATGGCACGCCGCCGGTGGGCGATACGCCATCATTGATGAGTTTTCGCGAGGTGGAGACCCTGTTCCACGAATTCGGCCACGGGTTACAGGGCATGCTGACGACGGTGGATTACGCCGAAGTCGCGGGTTTGGGCGGGGTCGAGTGGGACGCGGTAGAGATCGCCAGCCAGTTTATGGAGAATTGGTGTTATCACAAGCCGACGCTCATCGGTATGACCGCTCATGTCGAGACGGGCGAGCCGTTGCCCGATGACTTATTCGACAAGATCGTCGCCGCGCGCACCTTTATGGCCGGCTCGATGATGATGCGCCAGTTGTCGCTCGGTCGTATGGATATGTTATTGCACTCGGTGCACGATCCGGACGGGGCCGAGACGGCGTTTGACATGGAGCGCCGAGTGAGTGCTAAGATGTCTGTTTTACCGCCGTTGCAGGAGGATCGCTTTCTGTGCTCTTTTTCGCATATTTTCTCGGGCGGTTACGCGGCCGGTTATTACAGTTATAAGTGGTCGGAGGTCTTGAGCGCCGACGCGTTCGGCGCGTTTGAAGAGGCCGGGCTAGACGATGAGCAGGCCGTGCAGTCGGCGGGGCATAAACTGCGCGATACGATCCTGTCGCAGGGCGGTGGCAAGCACCCGATGGATTTATATCGGGAGTTCCGCGGTCGGGAGCCGAGCACCGAAGCGCTGTTGCGGCACAACGGGTTGTTGTAAGCGGCGAACACCGAAGAGCAGTTGTAAATGGCGCGGGAATCGTGTTCGCACGGCTGATCGGGCACGGTCTGAATTGTATTGACTGCGGGCGTTGGGGAGTGGCCTATAGCTTTTGCAGGATCTCGACCGCCTTATTCTCGTATAGTTCCTGCCATTCCGGTGCCAGCAGGCAGTCGCTGTCTTCCTGCGCGCCGCCGCGATTCTCAAGCTGTTTTGCCGTCGGGGTATAATAGATATAGCCGTTGGTGACACCGGCGACAAAGGTCAACGGGTGCGGTGAAGCCTTTTTTAGGCTGAGCCCCGTCTGCACTGACAACTCGCCCGGAAAAGTAGTCAGCACAAAATCTCCGATCCGCAGTCCGAGCAATTCGACCTTGAGGGTGTCTTCGCCGGCGGCATCGTTCTGCGCCTGGTGCATCTGCAGTAGACGCAAGTTTTCCTGCACCCGCGTTATTTTTTCCATCGTGTGAATATTCTCGATATACTGGTTCATATTGTGGCGATTGTCGGCGTCGAATTTGGCCAAGTGGTTGCGGCCGGTTTTTTCTTCGTGCATATAGCGATGGGAATAATACGACGGAGATTCGGGAGCCAGGTGGTATTTCACCATTAATGGTAGGAAGGTTTTCAGGTTGAGGGTGGTGCCGTTTAATGATTCCAGTAATTGCTGTTGTTTTTCTTGTAGCTCGACAATGGATTGTTGCAGGTCGGCCCGAGGCAGCGCCAGGCTTTCGTTGATGATCTTCAGCGTTGCGCCTTTTTTGCTGGGGATGTCGCGCAAGGCTCGCAGGGTGCTCAAGCCGAGCAGATTACCCAGCGGCTCGGCGTCCCGGGGCTGGTCAACGTCTTTATAGCGCACGGGGTTGATATCTCCTGCACAGCCCTGCAGAAAGAGAGCGACGGTGCCCTCGTCCGAGCAGTCTTCGATCACCTTACTGGCGAAGCCGCTAAGATCGGCGGTATTGCCGCCTGAGGGCACGCCCTGTATGGGGTGGCAGGCGAAGTTGTAGACGATGGCGAAGGTTTGACCGTTTTCCCGCTCCAGCTTGAGGATGCCGATTTCCGGATCGACCGGTCCGACACCAGTGACTTCGTCGTCTGGGGGCATTGAATAGGCGTGGCGCACATCCGCCTCCCCGCCATTTTTCAGCGGCAGACGGCGGTTTTCCATGATGCGGTCTTCGTGGCCGGTGCCGGCGCCGATCTTGACCGGCACCATATTCTGCGCAGCTTTTTTGACCGCCTCGACCGTGCGTTCGACAATGTCGCTGCACACGACGCCGTGGCAATGACTGGCGTTGATCAGCACGCTCGACGCCTCGATTTGCAGGTTGGCGTGCAATTGTGTGCGCACATTGGCCAGGTAGTCGTCGCGGATGGTGCCGATCTCGGCGATCGCCACGGCGTCGACGGTGATGAGCACGGCGGTGGTGTCGTCTTGCTTTAGGATCAGCGCTTTGACGTAGAGGCGGTCGTTGATCGTGGCCGCGTCGATATTGGCGTAGAGCGGATCGGTGGTCGTCGTGGAGTCGGTGCGGGTGATGTCGACTTTGGCGACTCCTGCTTGCAGTGGGGCTGGTGTACTGGTTGTCATATATTGCGGATCTCCGGGTGAAATATATCGCTGCGGTAAAATGGATCTATTGTATGTTTTTATTTCAGGTCTTTATCAAGAAATTCGTTTGCTCGTTCCCACAATATGATATGCCCCTCTTCGTGCAGCACATAATCTAGGTGCTCGGTGCGGCCGAATTCGCCATACGCGTGGCGCACAGTCTAGTATAATGCGTCGTCAGGCTCATCGCGGTTCACAGTTTCTTGAAATAGGTCACGTCTGCGTGGTGTCCGGTAGTAGTTCCAAATCGGCGAAAATTGGCAAGTGGTCCGAAGCGATCTTTTCGTCCGCCACCTTTACCGAAACAACGCGCCAGCGAGCGGCAGGGCGCAGTAGGATATAGTCGATCTGTCGGTGGTCCTCGTCCGGAAAGGTGGGCAACTCGCGGTCAGCGGTCGTAGAGGTCCAGGTCTGTCCGAGTGCGGCGAGCGTGGGGCTTTCCGGCACGGCGTTAAAATCGCCCGCCAGAATCGCCGGCTGTCCGGAGTGGGCCGCGAGTGCTGCTTCAATTAGGGGAATCGAGGCCATGCGGGGAGCGGATTGCGTGTCGAGGTGCGTGGCCATAAAGAGCACGGTCGTCTCGATGCCGTAAAGCGACGATAAATCCACTTCCGCGGCCAGGACCGCGCGCGGTTCGCCCGGCAGTGGGTAGTTCCCGACCTGCCGCACGGGGAAACGCGCCAGGATGGCGTTGCCGTATTGGCCGTCTTCCCGGCGGTCGATGGCACAGCCGAACAGTCCGCTCATCTGCGTCTGCTCCGCCAGTTCGCGCAGTTGGTCGACCTTAGCTGTGCGCGGCATCCCGCAGTCGACTTCTTGCAGGGATACGATATCGGGCGCGATGGCGGCGATGATATTGGCCAGTCGTGCAAGGTCGGTGGCGCCGTCCATGCCTGCACCGTGATGGATATTGTAACTGAGAACGCGGATTGTATTCAACATGGCGTCAAATATTTTAGGGTGTTAGTTCCGTAAGGAGAGGCGTTGCATACTGTCGGTGACGTCGTGGAGTCTGTCGGCCGCGATAAAGTTTGTTATTTTCCGCTCTGTGTATCATAAGGGTATAAAAGGGTTTTCCGCGCCTGCGATCAAGTGGCGCCTAAGACTTGCTATCGTTTTGCCCACACATGCCTGAGATAGATGTTTCATAGCAAAAAAGAAGGGGCAGAAGACGAGCCAAGAGTTCAAAAGCGCAGCTACGTTGCACATAGAAAATTGCTATCAGGGTGTTGATGTTCATTGCGAGTTCAAATACTCGCCGGCTTGGTATGGGCGGTGGGTTTCAGATAGGAGCGACAAATGGCAAAAATAGTAATTATCGGGGCGGGTAGCGGTTTCGGCGGCAGGTTGTCGATCGACATTCTGGCGCGGGAATCGCTCAAAGATTCGACGATCGCCCTATGCGATATCTCCAAAACCCGCTTGGGCCAGGTAAAGGACTATGTGCAGCGGGCGATTGACGGGCACAACCTGCCGGGAAAGGTAATCGCGAGTACTAATCGCAAAGACTTACTGTCGGGCGCCGATTGCGTGGTGACGGCTGTCTCGATCGGTGGGGCTGCTTATTGGGGCGAGCCCTACAGGTCCGAGGTGGAGATTCCGCTCAAATACGGCGTGCAACAGACGGTGGCCGATACCATCGGCGTCGGTGGCGTCTTCCGTTTTCTGCGCACGGCCGACGAGCATTTGCGCTTTGCCATGGATATGGAGCGCTTCTGTCCCGACGCGCTGATGCTCAATTACACCAATCCGATGTGCATGCTGACCTGGCTGCATTCGGTCGGCTCGTCGATTCAGAATGTGGGCCTGTGCCACAGTGTGCAGGGCACAACCAAGAAATTGGCGCAAGGCGTCGGCGTCGATTACGATGATGTCAGCTATCTGGTCGCGGGTATCAACCACCAGGCTTGGGTCTTGCGCCTGCGGCACGGCAACGAGGATCTCTATCCGAAATTGCGCGAGGCCGTCGAGACGCACGAGAGTTTCGCCGAAGACCGGGTCCGCGTCGAGATGATGCGGCAATTCGGTTATTTCGTGACGGAGAGTACGCGGCACAACGCCGAGTATCTGCCGTATTTTCAGCGGACCGAGGCATTGCGCGAGTATTATGGGGTGGGCGATCGCAAGGCGGTGTCGATGAAGAATACGCGCAAGCGCGACTGGATGAAGGATTCGGGCGTCGATGACGACGACAATGTAGTTATCCCGCCGATGAAGGCCTCGCACGAATACGCGTCGATGATCATCGAATCGCGCATGACGGGCGTGCCTTTCGCCTTCAACGGCAATGTGATGAACCACGGCTCGATCAGCAATCTGCCCGCGCGTTGTTGCGTCGAGGTGCCTTGTTTAGCCGATAGTGAGGGCGTGCATCCGACCTTCGTCGGCGAATTGCCGCCGCAGTGCGCGGCGCTGAATATGACGAATATCGCGGTGCAGGAATTGGCGGTGCGTGCTGCGCTCGACCGCGACAAGGAGGCGGCGTTTCACGCCTGTGCCTTGGATCCTTTGACTGCCGCGACGGTTTCGCTGCCGGACATACGCAAGATGTTCGAGGAGTTA
>Ga0233439_10002010_pt1 | contig 23864 bp, 21 predicted proteins | sample SI_123_September_6_FD_182713 | JGI IMG/M metagenome (GOLD analysis project Ga0233439, IMG submission 182713) | Seawater microbial communities from Saanich Inlet, British Columbia, Canada - SI_123_September2016_100_MG | ecosystem: Environmental > Aquatic > Marine > Inlet | place: Canada: British... | reverse complement strand
GATGCCTGAGTGGTCGTTGCCACCTTCGCCCCATTCAATTAGCGCCTTGAAGACCTGTTGCAAATTGGCTGTGACTTGCAGCGACAAACCTAATTCGTTTGCAGTCTTGGCGGCGTTGTTGATGTCTTTGTAGTGAAGTTCGATTCGGAATCCAGGAGCGAAGTTTCGCTCGAACATCATCGGAGCCTTGGCGTTCATCACGTTCGATCCGGCGAGTCCGCCTTTGATTGCGTTGAATACGGTTTCAGGGTTTACGCCGGCCTTGGTTGCTAGAGTCAACGCTTCAGCGAGGGCGTGGATGTTTGCGCCCACGATGATCTGGTTGGCGAGTTTGGTGGTGTTGCCTGCGCCGCTGCCGCCACATAGAACTGCCGACTTGCCCATGACCTCGAATAGAGGCTGTGCTCGCTCGAAGTTGCCAGCCTCGCCGCCGACCATGATTGCGAGATCGCCAGAAACTGCCATTGGTTCGCCACCAGAGACAGGAGCGTCGATGAACTTCACGCCTTTTTCTGCACATGCGTCGTGGATGCGTTGCGATGCGCCGGGTTCGATCGATGACATGTCGACTATCAGGTCGCCAGCAGAGGCGCCCTCTAGGAGACCGGCTTCGCCGAGAACGACGGCTTCAGAATCGGGGGAGTCTGGAACCATCAGAACGATGATGTCGGACTTCGATGCGACGTCGGCGGAAGATGTCCCCGCTGTCGCGCCAGCAGCGACGAGTTCGTCGACTGATGCTGATGATCGGTTGTAGACGGTTACGTCGTATCCAGCTGTGACGAGGTTCTTTGCCATGGGTTTGCCCATGATTCCGAGTCCGACGAATCCGATTCGTTCTGCCATTTTTATGGTTCCTTTAGGTGCGAGTTAAGATGCGAAGCGGGCTGAAGACGAATTATTCGTCTTCTTTCCAGAAGCGTTCTTCGATGAAGTTGTAGTCGGTTGGCTCCATACGTACTCCAACATCTTCGATCATCTGAGGGTGACCACAGGCGTAGACGCAGGTTTCTTTAGGATCGACACCGAGTTTTTCGAGGTAGTCCTCAACTAGCAGGTTGATTCGACCTTTAGCGCCGGTCCAGTTGGCGTTTCGTTCCTCGTTTGGACGTGAAACGGAAGGGTAGAAGTGGATGAAATCGTGCTTTGCAGCAAGTTCTTTCAACTCTTCGTCGTAGCCGAATTCGTCGTCGTAGCTTGCGCCTTCGAGGACGTGGAAAGTGTAGTCCTCACGAGCAACGCCGTCGGCAGGTTCTGGCCACGTAGGGTCGTTCAGGAACTTTCGCAGCATTGAGATATAAGGGACAACTCCGGTGACGGTGCCAACGAAGATGTGGTGCTTGAACTGCGGTTGCAGAACGAAGATTCCTTTGGCTCGCGGGCGGAGAGTCATTTCGGCGCCGACCTTCTGGTGATCCAGAAGTGGAGTCAGGTGTCCTCCGTGCTCGACAGGTACAACCTCGATGAACAGTTCTATGTTCTCTTCGTCGGGAGACGACGAGATTGAATAAGGACGTTCGATGCCATCGACACCGATAGTGCAGTATTGACCTGGCTTGAACGTGTAGTCCTGCGCAGGTTTGATCCAGAATTTAATCAGATCTGAGGTAAGTTCTTCACGCTTCACAAGTTCACAGGTTGTAAATCGCCCTTTAATGGTTGGGCGGGACGCATCTGCCATCGTTTACTCCGTACATCTATCGAATTTAACCGAATCCAGAATACCGTAATAGTGGAGTGTTCGAGGGTCTTTCTAAGGGGTGATTTGGATGTTGCTCATCAGATTGCTGAATTTTGGTGCATTGCCACTAAGGGATCGAAGGTGGCGCGGTGATAGACTGGGTGTGCAATTTGAACATCCTTGAAATCATCGTAAGTTCAACTTAGATTTGACGTTATTAATTCAGGCAATTTTGCATACGATTTGCAGGGTTTGAATAGTTATCTGGAGTGACAAAGAAAATGGCAGTACGAACACCGGGCGTTGCATACAGCATCACGGTTCGATCCGAGTATCCGAATGATCCGGGGATGCTGGGTAAGATCACTTCCGCAATCGGAGACGCCGGTGGCAGCGCTATGGGCGTTGATGTAGTACAAACGTCGAAAGGCGCGATGGTTCGAGACTTCACTGTGAACACAACCGGGCACGATCATGCGATCGAGGTTGTTGATGCGATCAAGGCAGTGCCGAACGTGAAAGTTCGTAGCGTTTCCGACCAGACGTTCTTGCTTCACGTCGGTGGCAAGATCGAGATGAGTTCTCGAGTGCCGGTTACTACCCGTGACGATATGTCGAAGGCTTACACGCCGGGTGTTGGTCGAGTCTGTATGGCGATCCACGAAGACCCAGACGCTGTTTGGGCGCTGACAGGCAAGGGCAACACGATTGCTGTTGTTTCCGACGGATCGGCAGTGCTGGGTCTCGGCGATATCGGTGCTGCAGCCTCACTTCCAGTGATGGAAGGCAAGGCACTGTTGTTCAAGGAGTTCGGCGGAGTCGATGCTTGGCCAGTTGTGCTCGACACGAACGACACCGAAGAAATCATTCGATTTGTGAAGGCGATGGCGCCGGGATTCGGTGGCATCAACCTTGAAGACATCAGTGCTCCTCGCTGCTTCGAGATCGAAGATCGCCTCCGTGCTGAGCTAGATATTCCGGTATTCCATGACGACCAGCACGGAACTGCTGTGGTTGTTTTGGCGGGACTTATAAACGCGTTGAAGATCGTCGATAAGAAACCGAGCGACCTCAAGGTTGTGGTTGCTGGAGTTGGTGCGGCGGGAACAGCTTGCACAAAGATTCTTCAGAGTTACGGCGTGACGAAAATTATTGGATATGACCGCCAGGGTGCACTGGATCGAGGCCGGGACTACGGCGATAACACGATGAAGCAGTGGTTTGCCGACAACACGAATCCTGAGAATGCGACCGGTACGCTTGCTGAAGGACTGGTTGGCGCCGACATGCTGCTGGGTCTTGCGGGTCCGGGTCTGGTGACAGCCGAGCAGGTTTCGAAGATGGCATCGGATGCTATCGTATTTGCACTATCGAACCCAGATCCTGAAATTTGGCCAGAAGAAGTTCCTGACAACGTTCGGGTTATGGCAACGGGTCGAACTGATTACCCGAATCAGGTGAACAACTCGCTTTGCTTCCCAGGATTGTTCCGGGGAGTTTTGGACGTTCGTGCTTCGACTATCAACGATGAAATGAAGATCGCCGCCGCGATTGCGATCGCAGGTGTGATTCCTGATTCGCACATTTCCGAAGACTTCATCATTCCGAGCGTGTTCGACAAAAACGTCGCCAAGAGAGTTTCTCGTGGAGTGGCTCGGGTGGCACAGGAAACTGGTGTGGCGAGACGTCGACAGCGTCGTGGTGACGAGGTTTACGCAGCTTTCAAGACTCAAAATTAGTCGGGCGAAATCGATGAAGGTAGCGATAATCGGGGGCGGAGTAGCAGGCTGTGCGACCGCCTACTATCTTTCGAAAGCCGGTCATGAAGTAACGCTGTTCGAGCGAGATTCATTGGCATCGCACGCTTCAGGGTTCGCACTCGGTGGGATAAATCCCGTCATACCGGGTGCTCGCGAGCCGGAATACAAGGCGTTTTCGGACTATTCGATTGGCTTGCATCGCGGGTTGGCGCAGGAGCTGGCCGATGTTGTTGGCGGTGATATTAATCTTATTCGCAAGCCTTCGGTGAAACTCGTTCGAGATGAAGCCGAAGGCAACGAGTTGCGTCTTGTTTATGAGGAACACGCCACTGAATATGGTTACGACATGCGGTGGCTGGGATTGGGCGAGCTTAGTCACATCGATGCGCGTATATCTAGCGACGTTATCGGCGGGTTGTACATCGGCGAAGCGTTCGAACTCGATCCTTACAAGTTGACTCTTTCTCTATGGCAAGCGGCTGAAAGTCGTGGCGCACAGATGATTAATAAGGAAGTTACGGAAATTTCGGTGACAGGAAATCGGGTCACCGGCGTCGTTACCGAGGGTGGCGTATTTGAAGCAGACGCGGTGGCCGCCGCGGCTGGACCTTGGAGCGGTGGATTGCTTGGCTCGCTTGGGATTGACGTTCCGGTGTCGCCGTTGCGCGGTCAGATTATTCGTCTTGACGCGCCGTCACCTCCGATGAAGCTTTCGCTGTGGTGGGATCACGACTACGCCACGACGAAGTCTGACGGACTGACGTGGATTGGGACCACGGAAGAGGAAGTCGGTTTCGACGATCGGACTACAGACGAAGCTCGGGATCGAATCATTACTTCCGCCGTATCGATACTGCCTTATTTGGAAGATGCCGAGCTTGTGCAGCAGACGGCGTGTTTGCGCCCGATGACGCCCGACAAGATGCCGATTATCGACGGATCAGTTGGCATTGAAGGACTGGTGGTATCAACGGGTGGCGGTCGGCAGGGAATTGCGCTTGGTCCTGCCATGGGTATCGCTACCGCAGCTTTGGCGACCGGTGGGAATTCGCCGGTCGACGTGAGTGCATTTTCGCTGGGTAGGTTCGCTTAGAGTCGGGGATTGCTGGCGGTGAGTCTTTTTTGATCATCGCCTGAGTCTTGAGTTCTGGGATTTGATTCTGGAAAGCCGCGATTTTGCGCGGGAAATCTGGATACTCTGGGTTGGGTAAATTTTCTTCAGTTGCTTTGGGGCGACTTCAATTTCTTTTTCGTTTAGAACAAACATACGGCGCGTCGTTGATCAGGCTGTGCAGCTTGCGCAGGTGACTCTCGCCCCGGGAAATGCTGGATTTGGTGTTGACGCTGAATCGCGGCAAATGGCGTTCGATTTGGAACAGAAGCCGGTGGGCAAGCCGACTGCCGAAGCTGTGGATCTATTGATTCAGGCGACTTTCGATCAGCATCAGCCGGGGCTTTCGTTGCCGCCGGTTAGGGTTTCCGCTCGGATGCGTAGAACACTCGGTTCGTACATGCCTTCACGCAAGCAGATTGCGATTTCTTCCCGGTTGCTGGCGATGGGCGATGAGAACGATATTCGACAGGTTGTGCTTCACGAAGTGGCTCATGCGATTGTTCATGAACGATGGGGCGATAAACCGAGTGCACACGGTCGTGAGTTTCGATCGGTTTGTAACGAGATTGGTGCGAAGCCGCGCCGGTTTGTCGATGTGACTACTGGTGAATGGCAGTCGCAAATTCGATATCTATCGAAGTGTGGGCACTGCAAGGTATTGATCGTTCGCAAACGGCGGATGCGGTCGGTCAGATGCATTTGTGGGTTGAAGCTGTACCCGCAATCGTGGCGAGCGGTTGCACCTGCTGAGGGCGGGGCGGCGGGTGACTGGGTGATGCTTTAGGTGAGTGGTTCTGATGTGGCCGATATGGAAGATGTGTTGGCAGGGCGTGACCCTTCGACGGGGCTCAAGATGATGCTGAACGAAGTGTTGCGGGAAAGTTCCGAAGTACCTGAAATTCCGGGCAGTCGATCCCATCACCTCGGCCATCCGGTTGCAGGTCGAAATGTTAAGGCTGGAACGTTGTGATTAATGTTGGTTGGTGGTAGTTTTAGTAGTTAACAACGGAATATTTTGTGGGCCTTTAAATCCAGTCCAGTGAGGCTGGCAAGGGAATCCGCTTAGAATGCCTCTGCTTGCTCGAATGCTGCACGGGTCTCTTCGCACACATGTCACGCATAGCGCGGCTTCGATCCTTGTCAGCAGGCAAGGATTTTTTTGTGGGGTTTTTTAGTCCGGGCGTGCATTCGCACTTGGGACTGAATCTCCCCCTCTAGCTCCCCCGATACGGGGGAGGACAATCGTGCCCTAAGCTGACAACGGAGAGCATGTGACGAACGAGATCGAGAGAGTTCTGCTTACGCAGGACGATATTAGAAGGGCGATGACGAGGATTTCTCACGAGATTCTCGAACAAAATCGTGCTTCCTCCGATCTTGTATTAGTTGGACTTCAGACCCGCGGTGTTCACATCGCAAAGCGTCTCGCCGACAGCATCGAACGCATCGAGGGCTTTCGGCCAGTAGTAGGCACCCTTGATCCTCGTTTGTGGCGAGATGACCCCGAAGTGGCTTCAGGACAACCGCTTCTTCCTTCCGACATTCCTGAGGGCGTAGACGGCAAGCCGGTAGTGATCGTTGACGACGTGCTCTACACAGGACGCACGATCCGAGCCGCCATGGAAGCGCTTCTCGACTTCGGTCGGGCGAGTCGAATTCAGTTGGCGGTGCTAGTAGATCGTGGTCACCGAGAATTGCCGATCAGGCCTGATTTCATAGGTAAAAACATTCCCACTGCTCGCGGCGAGCGCGTGCAGGTTCGAATCACGGAAATTGACGGCGATGATGCCGTTGTACTGGGACGTGAAGACTAATGACAAACCCAACGACAGCTGTCGGAAACAACCCCGCAATCGAAACCGCTAACGGAATTTCAGATGAAGGGCTTGTTGCACCTCGTCAGCATCTGCTGGATCTGGACGATCTTTCGGCTGGGGAGATCAACGACCTTCTCGATAGTGCCGAAGGCATGCTCGAAATCGCAGGTCGGGACAACCGCAAGACTCCTGCGCTTCGTGGCAAAACGATTATCACGATGTTCTTCGAGAACTCCACGCGCACACGCGTTTCGTTCGAGCAGGCAGGCAAGATTCTTGGTGCTGACGTAATCAACGTCACGGCTTCGGCGAGCAGTGTTAGCAAGGGCGAATCACTCCTCAATACTGTGAAGACGTTACAGGCAATGCAGATCGATGCTTTGGTCGTGAGGCACCCGCACTCGGGTGCGTCGTATTTCATATCGAATCACACCGACGCTTCAGTAGTGAACGCTGGCGATGGCACGCACGCTCACCCGACGCAGTCGTTGTTGGATCTTTTTACTGTTCGAAACCACATTGGCGATATGACTGGCAAGAAGATCGCAATCGTTGGTGATGTTCTCTACAGCCGAGTGGCACGATCGAATATCTTAGCGTTCCAGAAGATGGGCGCAGAAGTAACAGTTTCGTGTCCGAACACGCTGATACCCGACGAATGGAATCTGGGTTCAACGCTGGGCGACGAGACCGGATTCGGTGGTCTAAAGCTTGCTCGAAACGTCGACGAAGCGGTCGATTCCGCAGACGTCGTTATGGCCCTTCGAATTCAGCAGGAACGACAGGACGCTGGTCACCTGCCTAGCTTGCGGGAGTACTCCGACCGATGGGGAATCAATGCACAGCGAATGGCGTTGGCGAACGATGGAGCGTTGTTGATGCATCCGGGTCCGATGAACGAGGGTGTTGAGATTTCGAGCGAGGTTGCTCACGGCGCACAGAGCGTTGTTGAGGAGCAGGTGCGCAACGGTGTGGCGGTTCGCATGGCGGTTTTGTACACGCTGTGCGCTCCGGGTAAATCGACACGAATCGGCAACAGCGAATCCACTAGCGGCGACGAAGCCTAATTTAGAAGGAATATGCATTTGGCAGCCAGAAAACTGGCGATAACGGGTGGCAGAGTGATTGATCCAGCACAGGGGATCGATCGGGTCGCTGACGTTCTTATTTCAAACGGCAAGATCGACGAAGTGACTGCGTCGTCTGAATGGACGATGCTTGACGACTACGAAGTAATCGACGCTTCAGGCAAGATCGTGTCGCCGGGTTTTGTTGACCTTCACACTCATCTTCGCGATCCCGGCCAAGAGTGGAAAGAAACGATTATCACTGGCACTCGTGCCGCAGCTTGCGGTGGGTTCACCACCATAAGTGCCATGCCGAATACCGACCCAGTTCAGGACTCGGCAGCGGTAGTTGACGATGTAGTGCGACGCTCGGCGGCTGATGGTTTGGTTCGCGTATTGCCTATCGGTGCGATTTCAATTGGCCAGAAAGGCAAGCAACTTGCTCCGATGGGCGAGCTTGCCGATTCGGGCGTGATCGGCTTCTCCGACGATGGAAACCCGGTTGCTGATGCGAACCTTATGCGACAAGCGTTGTCGTATTCGGTCGAACTCGGACTTCCGATCATCAACCACGCCGAAGACAAGAAAATCGGTGCGGGTGGAGTAATGAGCGCTGGCACGGTTGCCACGCGACTCGGACTTGCAGGCGTTCCTGCCGAAGCCGAGACAGCGATGGTGGCACGTGATCTGCATCTCGCCGATTTGACGAAAGCCCGACTGCATATTCCTCACATATCTACTGTTGGATCGTTGGTTGCTTTGCGCACGGCGAAGGACTCCGGAGTGGATGTCACTGCAGAAGTAACTCCGCATCACCTGACTTTGAGCGACGAGTGGGTTTACGGCTTGAAGGGTGAGGTTCCTGCGGCGGTTGGTTCTGAGGCTTACGACACCAACACCAAGGTGAACCCACCGCTTCGAAGCAGGGCTGATGTCGAGGCTGTGATCGATGCTTTGAGTGAAGGTCTAATCGACATCATTGCGACCGATCACGCTCCACATGCCGCTACCGACAAGGTGTGTACATATAACGAAGCTGCTCACGGCATAAACGTGCTGGAAACGGCGTTCTCGTCGGTGTTCCAATTAGTAGATACCGGAAAAATTTCGGTAGTTCGACTTATCGAATCGCTAACGGCGGGGCCGGCTGCGATCTTGCGCAAAGACCTCGGTTCCCTGAAAAAGGGATTCTCTGCCGATGTGGCGATTATCGATCCGGGAAGCAAGTGGATTGTGAATCCGGAGCAGCTCGAATCGAAAAGTGTGAATAGTCCGCTTGCTGGCGTGGAGCTTACGGGTCGAGTGGTGACAACGATTTATCAAGGAGAGACCGTGTTCGATCTGAACGCCAGTGGCGTGTTTTCTGAGGCCAAGCAATGACCGATGTACGTGGCAATGTGTATTTAGTGCTTGAAGATGGTTCAGTCTTCCCCGGAAAGCGACTTGGTGCGGAGGGCGAGACCACCGGTGAGGTCGTTTTCAACACTTCGATGACCGGCTATCAGGAGATGCTGACCGATCCTTCATACGGTGGTCAGATTCTGGTGCCGACGTATCCGATGATCGGAAACTACGGCACGAGCGAGGCCGACGTTGAATCGACTCGGATTCAGGTCAACGGGTTCGTCGTTCGGGACGATTGCGAAGAGCCTTCGCATCCGCTTTCTGAAGGAACCATTCACGATTATTTGGTTGAGAACGGTATCCCGGGAATCTCGGGAGTCGACACTCGGGCGATTACCCGCAAGCTTCGTTCGGCTGGTGTGATGATGGGAATTATCACTCCTAACGAAGATGTTGAAGCTGCACTTGCGACTCTTTGGAAAGCGCCTCGATACGGCGAGTTCGATGTTGTTGGAAACGTTTCGACCGACGATATTTACGAATGGACGGGCGACGCTGGTGAGCAATCACGGGCATTCTTCGACCTACGAGGTCGAGCGCGACAGGGTGGCATGGGTATTGATGTCGAACGTGGCATTGGTCAGCGCGATCTTGGCGATAACTACATGAAGGTTGTGGTCAATGACTACGGTGTGAAGTTGAACATTCTGCGTTCGCTTCGGGCTCGTGGATGCGAAGTGATTGTTGTTCCAGACGATGCGTCTGCTGAAGACATTTTGGGTCACAAGCCTGACGGTGTGATGCTTTCACCTGGTCCTGGCGACCCGGAGCTATTGGATCGTTCAGTTGCGACTGCCAAGGGGCTCGCTGGCAAGGTTCCTTTGATGGGAATTTGTCTTGGACATCAAGTTATCGCTCGGGCGTTTGGGGCTTCGACTTTCAAACTTCACTTTGGTCACCGTGGTGGTAACCAGCCGGTGAAGGATTTGGAGTCGGGTCGGGTGTACGTGACGGCGCAGAATCACGGCTACGCGGTTGATGCTGATGGTTTGCCTGACAGTCTCGAAGTTAGCCATCTCAACCTGAACGATCAGACGATTGAGGGTCTACGTCACAAGGACATGCCGATCATGACGATCCAGTACCACTCTGAGGCGTCACCGGGTCCGCACGATAGTGAGTACTTGTTCGATAGGTTCATCGGGCTGATTCGGGCGGGCCAATCGGAAAAAACGACAGTGAAGGTTTAGATAGTTTCAAGGTGGGCGATTTCACCCACCCTCTAGCTCCCTCCCTCAAAGGGCGGGAGGATTCTGGAACGAGAAGTGCCGATGGCACACAGGAGATTTGATTGACTAACGGTGCGATGGCAGAGAAATCGGGAATTGACGAAACTCTGAAAAAGGTTCTGGTTATTGGTTCAGGTCCGATCATTATTGGTCAGGCAGCGGAGTTCGACTATGCGGGTACGCAGGCGTGTCGTTCGCTTCGTGAAGAGGGCGTCGAGGTAGTTCTCGTGAACTCGAATCCGGCGACGATCATGACCGATGAGGACATGGCGGATCGGATTTACATTGAGCCGCTGACAGTGCCTGTGCTCGAACGCATCATCGACCGAGAACGTCCTGACGGCGTGATCGGAACAATGGGTGGTCAGACCGGGCTTAACCTCGTAGTCGACCTCGAAAAAGCCGGAATTCTCGATAAGTACAACGTCAAGACGCTTGGTACCTCGGTCGCAACGATCGAAATGGCTGAAGACCGAGAGCAGTTCCGTGATTTGCTCGAACGCCTCGGCGAGCCAGTGCTACCTTCGTTTGCAGTGGAGACAGTTGAAGACGCAGTCGAAGCAGGTCGTAAGATCGGTTACCCGGCAGTAGTTCGTCCTGCTTACACACTTGGTGGAACCGGCGGTGGCATCGCTCAGAACGAAGAAGAACTTCGCACGATCGCCACAGGTGGAATATCCGCCAGTAAGGTTGGTCAGGTTCTCATTGAACAGTCGCTGCTTGGCTGGAAAGAGGTCGAGTACGAAGTGATGCGGGACGGCGACGGAAACGTCATCACAATCTGCAACATGGAAAACCTCGACCCGATGGGCGTGCACACCGGCGACTCGATCGTCGTCGCTCCGAGCCAGACGCTCAACGACAAGGACTACCAGCGTTTGCGCACCGCATCGCTGAATATTATTTCCGGACTCGGTATCAAAGGCGGCTGCAACGTTCAGCTCGCCTACCGACCCTCGAATATGGTCGCAGAGGTTGTTGGCGAAGGCGCCGGTTACAACGAGGAAGGCTCGATGTACTACGTCATCGAAGTGAATCCTCGTGTGAGCCGATCTTCGGCGTTGGCATCGAAGGCGACAGGTTATCCGATTGCTCGTGTGGCAGCGAAGATCGCCCTAGGGAAGACGCTCGATCAGATTTCTAATGCTGTAACTGAGAAGACGACCGCCGCTTTCGAGCCAGCACTCGACTACTGCGTCGTAAAAATTCCTCGATGGCCGTTCGACAAATTCCCGACCGGCGATCGTTCGCTGGGGACTCAGATGAAGGCGACCGGCGAGGTTATGGCGATTGATCGTACGTTCGAGGCGGCTTTGCAGAAAGCTGTTCGATCACTCGAAAACGGTCGCGGTTCGCTGCTGTGGGAAGATCCTGAATGGGGCAACGACGGTCCACCAGACCTGCTTGCCGACGATGATCGTATTTGGAAACTGACTGCCGCTATTCGTGGCGGTCGTACTGCTGAATCGGTAACGCTGGAAACCGGGGTCGATCCGTGGTTCACACGTGCGCTTCAGCGAATTGTCGGAATGGAACGAACGTTGTTAGCGGAAGAGCTAACACCGGATTTGATGTGGCGCGCCAAGCGACTCGGTTTCTCGGACTCGCAGATTGGCACGCTTGGGGACTACCTTCCCGAACAGGTTCGCACCATGCGAAAAGACTGGGGACTCAAACCCGTCTACAAGATGGTCGACACCTGCGCTGGTGAGTTTGAGGCAGTAACGCCTTACTTCTACTCGACGTATGAGCAGGAGAACGAAGCTATTCCAACGGGTCGAGAGACTGCGATAGTTTTGGGTAGCGGTCCGATTCGAATTGGTCAGGGTATCGAGTTCGATTACTGCTCGGTTCATGCAGCTTGGGCGCTTCAAAAAGCTGGCGTTGAATCGGTGATGATTAACTCGAATCCGGAGACGGTTTCGACCGACTTCGACACTTCAGACCGTCTTTACTTCGAACCTCTTGATGAAGAGAGCGTTCGGGACATTATTGAAAACGAAGGTGGGGGAGTTGCTGAGAACAACCCTGCAGCGATGGTCCAGTTCGGTGGTCAAACCGCCATCAACCTTTCGCAATTACTAGGGGTTGCCGATCTACCCGTCTTGGGTTCGACACCGGACGTGATCGACTTGGCATCGGATCGTGGTCGATTCGAGGAAGTTACTTCTCGACACGGATTGCCACAACCTCCGGGTGGAATGGCGTCTGACGTGGAGAGCGCACTTCAGGTCGCAAACAACGTTGGTTATCCGGTGCTTGTACGACCTAGCTACGTGCTGGGTGGTCGAGCAATGGAGATTGTTCAGACTCCGGCTGAAGTAGTTCGATATTTCGAAATGGCGATGAGGGAATTCCCTGGCCAAACGATTCTGATTGATCACTACCTGACCGGACTCGAAGTTGAAGTCGACGCAGTTTGCGACGGCGAGGATGTATTGATTCCCGGAATCATGCAGCATATCGAACGGGCTGGAGTTCACTCTGGGGACTCGATGGCCGTCTACCCCGCGCAGTCGCTGACTGAAGCGGAGGTCGAAACGATTGTCGATTACACACGTCGAATCGGTCTGGCGTTGGGCATTGTGGGACTAATGAACATTCAGTTCGTAGTCGCAGGTGGCGGCACATACCGGGGATTCAATAAGACTGGTGCAGACGGTAAATCTGGTGATCCAGAAATTTACATAATCGAAGTGAACCCACGTTCTTCACGAACGATTCCGTTCATTTCGAAGGTAACTCGAATTCCGATGGTTCGTATTGCTACTGATGTAATGCGTGGGAAGTCCATTAAGGAACAGGGCTACAAAGGCGGACTCGCCAAGAAGCAGAACCTGATTGCCGTGAAGGCGCCAGTGTTCTCGATGTCGAAGCTTGCCGGTGTGGACACCTATCTGGGGCCCGAGATGAAATCGACCGGTGAGGTTATGGGAATCGACACCACGTTTGAGGGTGCAGTTACCAAAGCACTTCTTGGTTCAGGACTGAACGTTCCTGTCGGTGGCGCAGTGCTGCTGAGCATCGCTGATCCTGACAAAGCGGATGCGCTGGGTCTTGTTCGTACTCTCGATGAGGCGGGTCACAAGATCTACGCCACGAGCGGAACAGCCGAGATGATCCGGGCTATGGGCATTGAAGTTAACGAAGTTGAGAAACGACTTGAGAGTAATGATGGGCGAACCGTTGTCGATATTATCGAGGATGGAACAGTTAGTGCTGTCGTGAATACGGTGACTGGTGATCGTTCGACTATGCAGGATGGTTTCCACATTCGTCGTTCAGCGTCGATGCAACGAATTCCGTGTTTCACGTCTATCGACACCGCACGTTGTGCTGTCGAGGCTGAAGGGACGGTCGCAGGGGTGACTGGCGGTCAGGCGTACAACATCAAAACTCTCGCCGAGTATCTCGACGGCGAGTAAGGATGTACGTTTCGGCTTGGCTGTAGCTACGCCGAAACTAAATCTATTCCTGTGGTTTCGCCGATTATTCGGGTGACCACGGCGAATAGGTCGGGGCGATCCCACGCGTAGCCATCGTGAGCAACGTACGGGAGGTCTACGCCGTGCCGTTTGCCGATGACCTTGGCGTAGGCGTGCCCTACGCGAAGTACGGCGTAGTAGTCGATTAGGGCTTCGTCTAGATCTTGGAGCTCGTGGCATTGTGCCATGTAATCAGCGAGTGCCATTCCGAGCATTTTATCGAGCTCTGCTTTTGGGATTCCGACGTCTTCAGGTGGGCCGATCGACAGGATTGTTTTGGTTACGGCGATGTCGTATTCAGGGTGGGTGAACATCGTGGTTGCCCAGTCGATCAATCCAGATACTTTGCCGTCGTGTATCAAGATGTTGTTCGGGTGTAGATCACCGTGGCAAATCGCTAGGATTTCGGGCTGTTTCGGATAATTATTGGTCAGCCATTCGTTGATTTCAATAAGATCGACTGCCTGGGCCGCGTCCGCAATAGCGGTTATGCTACCGAGCATCCGAGTAGGCTTCATGTGGTTGATCTCGACACCTGAATTAGCAAGATGATGCATCAGCTTGGTAGGGTCGAGACGGTGGAGGCCTGCTTGCAGCTTCGCCATCATTTCGGGGAATATTGGGATGATTTCAGGGTGAGAAAGTATGGTTTCCCCCATGCTCGTTCCCGGTAATCGCTCCATGAGGAAAAATGGGCGATTGATTAGCATTTCGCCTGTGGAATCGATTGGAACCCTTGGTACTGCGTGCCCGCCGGAAGCGGCAGCATTTTGAACGGTCGATTCTCTGACAACCCTGCTGGCTTCATGGGGATGTCGGAAAAGCCTGAGTACGAGATCGCTTGGGAATTCTGCCGGTGCGTTCAGAATAGTGAGTGCGAAGGTGTCGGTATCGAAGCCGCCTTGCAGACGTTTGATGTCTCCCGATATCGATATGTTTTCGCCAAGTTTCGTGCGTAGAAACGGGGTTAGTTGCTGGAATAGTTCCGAATGACTGTCGAGTGAATTTTTCAAGTGTTCCTTTTTCCCATTTGTTGGGGAGCCCGGCTAATGGTCGACCGTCTGAGAGATTACACGAGGAAGGGTTACCTATATTGAGATTTCTTAGGCAGATCACGTCGTTTATGTCATTCGATTGTCAGCGTCGGGTCAGCCAAGTGCAAAAAAAGACCCTGCAATCGCAGGGTCTTCAAGGGACAATAGTTGGAGTAGGGTCGGGCTAGATCTTCGCGGCGCTAACCGATAGCCATACTCGTGGAACCGTCTTTAGTTCCATCTCTTCCCAAATCTGTGCGAGGCCTTTTTGTAGTGCTTCGCGTCCGATGTCGAGTGGAACACCAGGCATTACGCCTTCGATCCAGTCGGAGAATCCAGAGATGTGGTGCCAACCTTCGTGCGGAACTTCGACTCGGTTGAAGTCGTTGACCAACACTTTGAATCCAGCGTTCTCGACTAGGTCGATGTAGTCCTGAGCTTTCAGCTGGACTCGAGATTCAACTTTTTGTGACTTATCGGCTGATAGACCGTATTCACGCTTCAGAATGCGAAGCGATCGCATCATCCACTTGCGGAAAAACAGCAGGCTGTCGTCTGGGTGCGAACCTTCGTAGAACGAAGTGTTGAATGCAAAAATACCGTTCGGAAGAAGCTTTTCTTTGATCTGATCGATCAAAACTGTCTTTTCCGGAACGTAGTGAATCGAGTTGCAGTAAACAACTGCATCGACCTTGTCTTTGACGGCTCCGGTGAGGTTCTGCACCTCGGAGTGGACGTACTTGATTGCAACGTCCTTACGCTCACCAATCTCTTCCGCAGCGGCTTTAAGCGCGGTTGCGGAGTGGTCGACAGCGTAAATTACCGTGTCCTTGGCCGACTGAAGTCGTTCAAGGATAAGTTTGGTAATGCCACCGGTACCACAACCCAGGTCGACGATTTTTCTCTGCTTGCCAACTTCGGCAAGGTCGAGCAAACGTTCGTTTACCTTGGTGTAGAAAGGTAGGTTGGAGAAGCTTGTGAAGTTGTATTCTTCGCTAGCTGTTACCAAATTCTTGCCTCATGATCCGCTGCGTGCACAGCGCTTGTTCAGATTCGATCCCACGTATGATCGTTGAGGATCAGCCACCACTCTCAGTAGTAGCCAATCAATTCTATCAGAGCTTACCGATTTCAATAGGGGAATTATCGCTGTTGTTGCGCCGCCGTTCAGTTCAGTTCGTACTTGGTTTGATGCTCATGGCACTTGCGGCATCTTGCGGTGGGAACTCGGGTAACGAAGTGCCGCTGATATTCGCGGCTGCTTCAGTTTCAGATGTGCTTACTGAATCGGCTGCGATATATGAACGCGAAACCGGAATGCAGGTTGAGTTCAGTTTTGGCGGATCGCTGACGCTCGCGAATCAAATCGCCAAATTCGGTGCACCGGCTGACGGGGTTTTCTTTGTCGGAGAAGAACCTAAGACGATTCTAGGAGAACTAGTGAACCCGGTTCCCGAAGGCAGCATAGGATTGGTGAATACGCTGCTTGTGATCGGTTTTAAGGACGCTGAACATGTTGGAACACTCAGCGATCTAGCTGCATCTGATGCTCAGGTGGTTATCGCCGATCCAGCGCTGGCTCCGGCGGGTCAGTTCGCCAAACAGGCACTTGAATCTGCAGGAGTTTGGCAAGATATCGAAAATGATTTGATATTTGCCGTGGATGTGCGAGCTGTTTTAGCTGCTGTGGAATCTGGTAATTCCGACTACGGAATCGTCTATCGGACAGATGCTTTCGGATCGGATTCAGTTTCGATCATGAGCGAGATATATGAAGGATATTCACCGATCATTTACGTTGGTCGATCGGTGAAGCTCGCTGAGAATTCGGCTTCTGCGGTGGAATTCTTCGAATTTCTTTCTAAATCGCCCACGGTACGTGATGTCTTCGAGTCTGCTGGATTTACAATCGGGTTCGCCGGAGAAGCCGGCACATAGAACCTTGTTCATTATTTACCTATAGCCATGAATTCTGATATTTCCATAGTTGCACTATCGTTGCAGATCGCACTTGTTGCGACGGCTGTGACGTTGCCGGTTGGCATGTTGGTGGCGTGGCTTCTGGTTCGGAAGCAGTTCAGAGGCAAGTTCGTACTCGATGTGTTTGTTTCGCTGCCTCTTGCGCTTCCGCCAGTAGTAGTTGGGTATGCGTTGCTGTGGCTGGTGGGAACAAACGGCTGGATAGGACGATTGAGCGAGTCGGTGTTCGGATCGACCTTGGCGTTTACGTGGATAGCGGCGGTGTTGGCGGCGGCGATTGTTTCGTTGCCACTTGTTGTTCGATCTTTTGCAGCGGCGCTCGCGGGCGTTGATCCTCGGCTCGAAGTTGCGGCACGCGGGCTTGGTGCGGGATCGATTCGCACTTTTCTGACAATCACTCTCCCTCTCGCCTATCGAGGGGTTATCGCTGGAGTGCTTCTCGGGTTTGTTAGGGCGTTATCTGAATTTGGTGCAACGATTATCGTTGCGGGAAACATTCCTGGGCGCACACAGACGCTTCCGTCGGCGATATTCACACGTATCTCGGCAGGAGATACCGACGATGCTTGGCGACTGGCGCTGGTATCGGTAGTTCTGGGCGTAATTGCGTTGGCAGTTCACAACTGGTTGCTGAAACGAACGGCGAACGGAATATCTAGCTCGAACGGAGGATCACGATGATCTCGTTCGATATCCGTCTGAATCGCCCTGAGTTTTCGTTGAGTGCAAAAGGCGAATTCGATGATGGCATAACGGCGGTTTTCGGTCCTTCGGGTGCAGGAAAATCTAGCCTGCTTAACTGCCTTGCCGGTTCGATCAAGCCAAGCGACGGTTGGGTGACGTTAGATGGAGCAACTTTGTACTCAGGACCTGACGGTGTATGGGTATCGCCGGAAAAACGTCGAATCGGCACTGTGTATCAAGATGGCGCTCTGTTTCCTCACCTGAGCGTGCGTAAAAATATTGAGTTCGGCTGGAAGCTGCTACCGGAAGACCAACGGCGTCTTGATCCGGTTGAAATCGCCGAACTGCTTGGTCTGACGCATCTTTTAGATCGGGCTCCAAACGAACTTTCTGGTGGTGAACGTCAGAGGGTGGCTATCGCACGAGCACTGGCTACATCGCCGGCATTGCTACTTCTCGACGAGCCTTTGGCATCGCTCGATGCCGCACGGCGTGGCTCGATATTGAATTATTTGAGCCGAGTTCACACCGAATTCAGCATGCCGATGATCTATGTTTCGCACTCGGTTTCGGAGGTCGTTTCGATAGCATCATCGGCGATGCTGTTGCGAGACGGTGAGGTTCAAGGTTTCGATAGACCGTCGACTTTGTTGCTTGGGGCTGCTTCTGCGGGCGACGAATTCGAAAGTTTCGACAATATTCTTGACGGTGTTATCGGTGACTCTACTGATCACTTGACGACTGTGAGAGTGGGAGATGTGAATATCTCAACTCGTCACCAAAATAAGAACCTTGGCGACAGAGTCGTCGTTTCACTTGGTGCAAATCAGATAATTTTGGCGTCGGACGAACCAAAAAACCTTTCGGCTCGGAATATCTTTAAAGGAAGCGTTTCTGAAATCTGGTCAAACACTGGCAAAGTGTTTACTGAAATAGACGTCGGCGAAAAATTTATTGTTGAGCTGACCGAAAACGCACTTAATGACCTTGGTATTACAGTTGGTCAGAACGTATTTTTAGTATTCAAATCAAGCAGCGTCGATGTTTACGACGCCTGAGAGTCCGAATCGCACGCATATGAAACGCATCGTAACGCTCGCAATGCTTGTCGGTATCGTCGCTATAGCACTTACCGCCTGCTCGTCTGAGCCGGAACCAACAGCAACTCCTCGACCAACTGCCACGACCGTTGTTGTGCAACCAACAAGCGATGCACAACCGGTTGTGCCTTCGGGGGCGGATCTCGATCGCAAGACGGCGATGTTGTTGGGTCTCGATTTGCATCGTCAACTTTGGGCGACTCGTCCCTCAAGCAATTATAAGTTTGGGTTTCAGTGGAACGTCGGCGAATTTGCATACCAGAGGGCAAACGTTGAAGTTCGAGTTATCAAGGGTGATCTCGACGAAGTGCTCTGGGCCGACAATGCTGTGAAAGTAGATGGCACCGAGCCCGCTGGCTTTGAAGTGCCAGCTGAACCTAACCCCGACGAGTACTACGTTATCGACGGTTTGTTTGACGTTATCGCAGAGGCTATCGATAGTGATCCTGCGCGGGTATCGCTGGGATTTGATTCAGCGTTCGGGTTTCCGACCTCTGTTGTGATCGAGTTTCCACCGGGCAGCGAGCACAAGGACATTTCGTTCTTCGCTGCACAGCTATCTCCAATAGCGGGTCCACCTGAATAATGTGGCTGGGTGATGTTTTCTTGGCTTGCTAAGAATTAGCTGATGTTGGATTTGCCGGTGGGGCAGATATCTAACAGGACACAGGATTGGCATAGCGGATTGCGTTTTGTGCAGACCCGTGCTGCGTGGCCGTCGAGTTGGGCGTGGAAATCGCCCCACAAATCGACGTTTGGCTCGAGCTTTGATTCGAAAAGTTGCTGGTAGTCGGCGTATTTATTGCCATCGACCTTCCAACCGATTCGATCGACTAGTCGGCGCGTATAAGCGTCCATCACAAAAGTTGGCTTCTTCGCTGCGTACAGAATGATGTCGTCGGCAGTTTCTTCGCCAATTCCGTAGATGCTTAGTAAACGCTCTCGTAGCTCGGGAAGCTCTAATGCGAAGAGATTCGCATCGTCGCAGTCGAATTCTTCAACGAGTGTTCGGGCGAATGCTTTGAGCTTTTTGGTTTTGGTGTTGTAGTAGCCCGACGAGCGGATCGCCTCGACTAGATTCTCATCGTTGGCCTCGTGAACTGCTTGGTAGCCCCAAATTCCGGCATCGTGAAGATTGTCGAGGGCTCTTTTAGCGTTACTCCAACTGGTGTTTTGGACAAGAATTGCCCCCGCTGAAATCTCGAATCCGGCGTCGATTCCTGAGTCGTATTTCACCGGCCACCAGTTTCGATTCCCGGTCTTCTTCAGAAGGCGGTTGTAGATTTCTAAGAGCAGTTCGGTTGAGGGAGTTGTTGGCATTGGAAAGTTGGGGTTTGTTTGGCGCTTCACCGCATACAAAACGAGTTGGTGATCGGTGTCATACGCCGCTCTGTGACGAGAAAGATACTGAAATGAATTCAGCATGACAACGGAAATGGATCGTGGATGTTCGCAGGGATTGTGAGATAATTGATATCCAGTAACCGTGTTAGTTGAAGTGACAGGAGACACCATTGCAGACGATGTTCGAGAGACTGGATGCAGCAGCAGCCAAGATGGAGAGTTTCGTTTGTGTTGGTCTTGATCCCACTCCTGAACGTGTTCCTATCGACGATATATTGGCGTTCAATTGCGCAATCGTCGACGCCACGAAAGACGTGGTGTCGGCCTTCAAGCCTCAGTTTGCCTACTACGAGGCGATGGGAATCGAAGGCTTCCGGATTCTTGAAAAAACGATTCAGCACATTCGGGATGTTGCCCCCGATCACGTAATTGTTGGCGATGGTAAGCGTGGTGATATTTCGACTACCGCAACTGCTTACGCGACCGCCATGTTCGAAGTGTGGGATGTGGATATTGCGACGATCTACGCTTATCAAGGAAGCGATTCGGTCGAGCCGTTCCTCCAGTATCCCGGTAAAGGTGTTTACATCGTTTGCCGAACATCGAACCCAAGTTCGCGTGACATTCAGGATCTAGTGGTGGATGGACCGGATCAGAAAGACCATGTATTCGACCGGGTAGCCGACATGGCTGATCGATACGCTGGGTCAGAGAATGTTGGTCTGGTCGTGGGTGCTACATACCCCGACGATCTGCGTGCGCTGCGTTCGAAGCACTCTGAGCCTCACTTCCTTATACCGGGGGTTGGTGCACAGGGCGGTGTAGCTGAAGAAACGGCCCGTGCTGGTGCTAACGAACATGATGGAGGGTTTATCGTGAACTCTTCGCGTGGGATTATTTATGCATCTAGCAATCCTGAAGAGTTCGATATTGCTGCTCGAACAGAAGCTGAAAAGTTGAAGATTCAGCTCAACGACGCGCTGAATCCTGGCGGATCGTTCACTGCGGAGACTGTGACGGTCGAGTAGTTCGCGTAATTCCTAAGCAGATCGTTTGTATGCCCGATATTCCTTTTAACGTTGGCGACCGTATAACTCTTAAGAAGAAACACCCTTGTGGTGGTTTCGAGTGGGAGGTTTACCGTATTGGCGCCGATATTGGAATGAAGTGTTTGACGTGTGAACATCGGATGATGCTGACTCGCCGGGACGCCGAGAGAAGAACGGTAGCCAGAGTTGAAGCGGGCAGCGATGTTGACGATGAATCGCAGTCGGCGCCGGCTACCGAATAATTATCGGGATAAGTGACGTTTCAACTGCCGCGTTAGCGTGTACTCGGTGTAACCTTGTTTTCACTTCAGAACGGCACTTCGATGCTGACGCTGAACGCAGGCGGATCGTACTGGCGCAATGCCAACGACCAACAATTGGATGGAGGCTGACAACATGATGGAGCTGGTAATCGACAGCATTCGAGTTAGTTTGCTCAACCACCAACGCGTCGTGATTCTCAAGCAGAAGGAAGTTGATCGATACCTTCCGATTTGGATCGGTCCTCCTGAGGCGGACGCTATCGCCGTGCGATTGCAAGAAGTATCTGTTCCGCGTCCTTTAACTCACGATCTATTGCACAACGCCATTAAAGACCTCGGCGGTGTGATCGATCACATCGTAGTTTCGAGCATGGAGAACGATACCTACTACGCTACGATCGTGGTTCAGCAGGGCGATAAGACGGTTGAGATTGACGCTCGACCATCAGATGCCCTAGCACTTGCCGTTCGCGCTGGTGTTCAGATATTTGCTGCGCCTGAAGTGATGGACAAGTGCGGAGTGCGCCTTGATAAGGACAGCGGCCTTGCAACTGTTGGCGAAGATGCCGCGGGCGCCGCTGCTCCGACTCGTGAGGCGGGCGGCCCTGTTGGAGCCGAAGAGGCCGAGAAGCTTTCGGTATTCGCCGACTTTATTGAGTCGCTCGATCTAGGCGATATGGAACCGCCAAGCGATAGCAAAGACAGTCCCAGCGACGACAAACCCAGTGGCGACGAGCCTGTCGCGGGTAGTTAGTCGGACTGTACTAGCTGGTCAGGTTGGTAAAAATCGGCCCTGTATTTTGCAGGGTCTTTTCTTTTAATATGCTTGTTTAGTCGTGTTTCAAGTTTGTTTCAGTTTGGCGTCTACAAACCAGCGGCAAAGTTGTCGAAGCACCAGCTTGAAAAGATGAGCCGGTTTCGTAGATATTCCATTTGGAATTTGGTGGGCTTGTGGTAGCATTTTCAACCGGTCATTTAGAGCAGGGGGTTACCTTGTCGGACGCACCAGAGTCGCCTCCCGAGTCATCGGAGCAGGATAACGAAACCGGTGGTTTGCCAGGTTCATCTTCGGATCAAGCAAAAAGTGGCTGGCCCGCAACAATTGCGTTGCTGGGGCGTGTAGGCGGAATCGGCTGGTTTGTCGGTACCGCAATCGCCTTGGGAGCGTACGGCGGGTATTGGCTCGATCGACAATTTGAAACGGCTCCTGTCCTCACAATCGTTGGGCTGGTGCTGGGCGTGACAACTGCATTTGTTGGCATGTTCCGGCTTCTCAGCGCGATTAGAAGAGGGCGGTAACAGCCAACAGAGAACGAAAGAGAATCAGGTACAGGCCGCTTGGGAAAGCTTCTTTCTAGTCCCAAACTCCTTGTCATCGCCATCGCTGCTGTTGCAGCGTTGTTAGTCTCCGTAGCCGGTGGCGCACTTGGTGCATCGTTCGGTTTGGGATTCCTTGGCGGTCCGATTCCGTTTATCTCGATCCCGGCCGAGCGAGTTGCCTTTATAGGCGGTTACCCACTCCTAAACTCGACAATAATGTTCTGGTTTGGTGGGCTGATTCTTCTCTTCATCGCTTGGCGAGCAGGTCGGAACATGAAAGACGTTCCTTCCGGTTGGCAGAACCTGATGGAGATGATTTACGAATTCTTCAGTAACACCGTTGATGGCGTTGCTGGCGGTACACCTAAAGCGGGTCGACGTTTCCTCGCCTTGGTTTCCACAATTTTCCTTGTCGTGATGATTATCAACTGGGTCGGAATTCTCCCCGGTGTTGGTTCAGTCGGGCGAATCGAATCTATCGAAGAATGGGTTCACCACCATTCCGAAGAGCTCGAAGCTGAAGTCGAAGAGGCTCACCCCGATTACACTCATGAGCAGATAGAAGCTTCTGCGTTGGTTCACTTACTCGAAGAGCATGGCGAAGATACGTTCGTTGCGTTCGACGGTATCTTTGTTCCGCTCGGTCAGGGCGAGCAGGCACGTGTTCCTCTGAACAAGATTATTTCTTTCACCGAAGCTGACCTTCACGAGATCGAGGATGCCATTAAGAGTGGCGATGATCTTTCTCATGTTGAGGCGCTCGAAAGTATTCACCACGATATCGAAGCCGGTGTCGTGAAGAGTGAATTTACTTACGATGAAGGTGGTTCTCGCGAGAAGGAATACAACTTCACTGGCCGAACGGCTGGGTTGTTGGTTCCTTACCTTCGTGGTGCTTCTACCGATATCAATACGACGCTTGCCATCGCGATTATTGCGATGTTCACGGTTCAGATCTGGGGCTTCCGAGCGCTGGGTGTTCGTGGGTACGGTGGTAAGTTCTTGGTCAACCCTATTACGAAGGGCCCGATCGCAACATTTGTTGGTGTACTTGAGGCGTTTGGTGAGTTGACTCGAACGATCAGTTTTACTTTCCGTCTATTCGGCAACATGTTTGCCGGTGAAATTCTGCTTATAGCGATGGCGTTCCTGCTGCCGCTTGTCGGAATTATCCCGTTCATGGGTCTGGAATTGTTTGTGGGCGTTATCCAGGCGTACATCTTCGCAATGCTCACTCTTGTATTTGGCGTCATGGCAGTCGCGAGTCACGGTGATCACGACAGCCACGCGGAGGATCACTGAGAACAGCGATCCCCTTGAATAAGGCGTGGTGGGCGACATGAATCATTGTGATTGGCCACCGACGCATAGAACGAAGTTACTAGGAGAAATAAATTGGATGCAGATGCAGTAAAGCCTCTGGCAGCAGCAATCGCAATTGGCTTTGGCGCCCTTGGCCCAGCCCTTGGTATTGGACTGTTGGCTGGTAAGGCTATGGAAGCTTTGGGTCGAAACCCTGAGGCTACCGGTCCT
>Ga0233439_10002009_pt1 | contig 23864 bp, 24 predicted proteins | sample SI_123_September_6_FD_182713 | JGI IMG/M metagenome (GOLD analysis project Ga0233439, IMG submission 182713) | Seawater microbial communities from Saanich Inlet, British Columbia, Canada - SI_123_September2016_100_MG | ecosystem: Environmental > Aquatic > Marine > Inlet | place: Canada: British... | reverse complement strand
GGTAACAAGTATGTTGGAGCATGGAAGGGATGGTAAACATCACGGATTGGGAGCACGGATGGGAGCACGGATGGGAGCACGGATGGGAGCACGGATTGGGAGCACGGATGGGAGCACGGATACTTAGCAAGGTTCCCTAGTCTGGTCGATGGGGTCGGCCTTAAGAGCCGATGAGCGAATGCTCCACGCGGGTTCAAATCCCGTTCTTGCTAAGAGTTGGTGGACCTCGACAAACCACGCAGACATGACGGGTGGGAATTGATTAGATGTCACACTGATTGCAGGAGTATATCATTGACATTTATTAGACAATATTTCAAATACTAAATTTGAAATATTTGTATATATTAATGGTTAACGTTCCTCAAAGATATGTTCCGAAAAATTTAACGAAAAAAGATAAAAAGCGCCAAATAAAACAATTAAGAAAATCTAGAAAAAGTTACAAGAAAGGTAAATATCATACAAGAAAAAAAGTCAAATCATTTAAATCAAGATATCTCCTCACATCTTAAAAGCTGGAAAAATGTATCGCGTCGAAAAAATACGCCCATCCATAAAACTTGCAAAAGCGTCCAAATGTTCTATGAAAGGATTGAAAAAAATGTTTCAGAAAGGACAGGGTGCATACTTTTCAAGTGGAAGCCGACCAAATCAGACAGGTCATTCGTGGGGTTACGCAAGAATGGCAAGCGCCATAACAGGAGGAAAAGCCTCTGCAGTTGATTTCTATATTATTGAAAAAGAATGCGATAAAAAAAGTAGGGCTTATAAATTAGCAAAAAAAGCCCGAAAAAAATACAGCAAAGGTATGAGAGTTAAAAAAGTCAATATCGGAAAGAAAACCAGAAGAAACCAGAAGAAACCAGAAGAAACCAGAAGAAACCAGAAGAAAGCGGAATAAACAAATATAAAAAAATGTAAATAAATTGTATATGAAACTAATAAAACCTGTTGAAAAAAATGGAAAACTTCATTTTAAAGATTATCCAGAATTTACCCCCAATTTAACTCCACGAAAAATGTTTGAATTGGGTAGCTTCGGAGGTACTTATTGGAGACCTATCAAATCTACATTTTTTAAAACCATTTTAAGAAATAAACATAAAAAATATCCAAAATCTTGGTGGAAAGATATACCCGAAAATTGGTTCACGACACCCATGGATAAATACGATACAAAAATTAATAAATATGGGGTCAGAGTTGGGACAAGTTTAGAATTTTGGGAAGAAAAAGAATGGATTGAAAAAACGCATCCATATGGATGGGTACAATGGTATTGTGATTTTTATACTGGAAAACGCAGCCATGACGATGAAAGGCAAATTAAAAGATGGAAAAGCTTGACTGGACCAAATGGTAGATTTAGAAAATGGTTGATTACAATGATATTGAAAAAGAAAGGTGAATGGAATGACTATGAAATTAGTCCAAAAATTCGACAAACTTTGCAACATTGGGGGTATGTTTTGACCAAATCCGATTTCAATAAAGAAGTTTCGTCTAGAAAATAGAATATATATTTGTGAAAAAAATATTCATCGGATAATTTGTTTACTTATATATATAATGGCTGGTGGACTATTTGGAAGACCTTTTGTTTTTAATGAGAAATGTATTGTTTTTTCTATGATTTGTATGGCTTTGTTCTTGTACAAGCCCCAATTTAAAAACCAATACTTTTTGTATTTGTCTTTGTTTTTGATTTTTGTTGTTGCTTATGTGGCCATGTCTTGGTACGATTATTACTTTAATTGCGATGTTTTGCCGCTCAGAAGAGGCGGAGGGATTACTAAGCAATTCAAGCCTCCAGCGCATGAAAAAGAAAAACAAGAAGAGCACACAGACGATAAAAAAGATAAGAAAATGCGCATGATATTAATTTACCTCAGTCATTTGTTATTCATTGTCCCTTTACTCGTTTATATTGCTGCCATGAAGAAAAAAATAAATCCTATCGTGTATCCTTTGTTGGGTGTTTTAGCGCTATTTACTGCTGGTTATCACGGCGTAGCTTTGATGATGGGTTCTCATTAAGTTATATATATATATATATATAATGGCAGAATTTAGTAGTTATGGGGACAAAGTATTGCTTGTTAAAAATTTGGTAGATGCAGACAAAAATGCAGATATTTTTTTTAAGTCGCTGGGTGTGGATTATTACCCATCATTCGAAAAAGCTTTACAAAAAGCTCTATCACGAAATGAATTTGGTATTATAGTGACAACCATAATCTTGAAAAATGTACATTTAATCCGCCATAGTCGTAGAAATACACATTCTGTTTTTTTTATTTGTGGCAACGATAAAATATATTTTTATGATCCGAATGGAGTTTATAATGACCAATCGCATCAATATGGGTATAGCATATTTATAGAGTCGAGATATGAGTATCCTGCAAGCACAAATGAATTCTGGAGGTTTCTGTCCAATATTTACCCGACAGAAAAAAAATTTGCCCATATTTCAAATTCACCAGGTATACAACCGACCACGCTCACTAAAGATAATGGGTTTATTCATGGTGGAGGTTATTGTATGTTTTATAATTATTGGACAATTGATTGGTTATTAAAGCAGGTCTCAGGTGACAACACTCAGGATATGGACACACTATACCGACGTATTACAGAAGGCGATACAGGAGAAGATGGCCGCCGCAAATGGCCTCAGTTAGAAGGAGTTCAAGATATAGGAGAAAAATCCAAAAATACAATAAATGAAATTTTCGGGTCCAGCGCTACACATGGCGGACAAAGAAAACGTCGTAGAAAAACATATAAAAAGACGCGAAAAAAGACGCGAAAAAAGACGCGAAAAAAGAAAAGAAAGAAAAAAAAGAAAAAAAAGAAAAGGAAGAAAAGGAAGAAAAAATAAAAAAAGTGATTCTGTTTTTTATTTTTGGTTTTTTTTTTGATTTTTTGTTTTTTTTTGATTTTTTGGTTACTAGTTTACAATTTGCATGATTTCACGTTTGAAATCTTGGACTTGGCAGCAGTATTCTTCGAAACTCATACTTCTTGGACCAAGCGATTTCATTGTGAATTTGTAGACATTAACATGCGTTCTTTGACCTATGCGATGGGCGCGGGCAATGGCTTGGTCTTCAACCGCTGGATTCCAATGAGGACTCGTGAAATAGATGTCGGTGAAATGCTGAAGATTGAGTCCCTCACATGCTGTTTGGATTTGTACAATTAAGACTTCTGGTGCAAGAAATGCATTTATTTTATTGAAGATATCGTCCTCGGATGTTGACCACGCTTTGCATACTGAATTAAATTCGGCTGCATTTGGAGGTTTCATGATTGCGAATTTGCGCTCTTTTGCTTTTGTCCTTCCATCAACAGCTTGGTATGTAATGCCTTCTTTTTTTAGACGTTCCATCAGAATATCGATTTCTCCTCTGTAATGAGCGAATATCAGCTTTCTGCGACCATTACCTTTCGCTTTTTTTAGGGTATTGATAATGGCGTTGATTTTCGAAGAATTCGTGATTTCTCCCAGATTCAAGCGTTCTGGAATAATACCTGATTTTTTCATATTTTCAAGGGCTTTGTGAAGCAGCTGTGGATAAATACACATTTGACGTGCACGAGTTAGCGCTGCCAAAGGATGACGACTCATCCAACTGATAATTTGATTTACATTTTCTTTGTTTACCTCTGCAAAATGCATTGTGGTGTGAATATCTTCGGCCATACCACGCTCTTCTGGCGTTTCCCAATCAACCTGGATACGATGCTCTTTAATTGGTGGAAGTTTGATTCCAACTGCTTTCTTGGTTCGGCGGAGAAGGAACATACCCAAAAGAAGTTTCATTTCTTCCTTGTTTTTATTCATGGGAAGTCCCATAACTTTAAGCAATGCATACAAATCTGTTAACTTGTTATTAATAGGAGTACCAGTTACCATCCAAGTGATACTGGATTTTATTTTACACGCTCCATCATGAACAGAAGTCTTCAAATTGCGAACATGATGCGCCTCATCATATATGACTCTGTCCCATTCGATTTTGTGCAATTTGTTGAGCATCGGTTCTCCTGATTTATCATACCGAGTGGAAATCATGCCGTATGATGTTATCACGATTGGTTTTTGTGATAGCTCTTCGATATTTATTTTGTTGGCTTTGGTGCCACGGAAAACGAAAGGCTTGTGTCCCAGAAAACGCTTAAAGATTTGTACCCATTGCTCGATGAGTGCCGGCGGCAAGACAATTAAGGTCTTGGGTTTGAAATTACATCGGATACAAGCAAGCATGATAATGGTTTTTCCCAAACCCATTTCGTCTGCAATGATTCCACCATGAACATTTGCTTGTGGTTTCAAACAAAGTTCTTGATAAAGACACCACTTAATACCAACAAGTTGGTGTTGTTTTTCTTTTAAACCCACTTTAGCTGCCCATAACCTGTAGTTGTCTATGCGATTTCCTACAATTTTGTCTTGGCTGAAATAGCGGGTGCAACGATGACAATTGCAACATTTCTCGGGCTTTGGGTAGTGTGGGTCGCAGTTAATATGTTGCATTTGATTTTTTGATAAAGTTTTTTTTGAAAGATTATGTTGACTATCATATTTTGAATAAAAAATTATCAATTTTTTTGATTTTTGATTTTTTGATTTTTTTTGATTTTTGATTTTTATTGACGAATTGTAGCCTGTGAAATGAATTGTACGCAATGAGTTCTCACGTCAATTGGCATATTATCCGGCAGTAATGAGTAGTATGAAACAGATGTATCCTGACACATTTTTTTAATTTTTTTTAGATTGTTTTTAAATAATCTGATATAATTCTTCTCTTTAACTTTTAACTCAACAGAGAGACACAATATATCAACTTCTTTATCCCATGTGCAAGATTTTATATAAGCTGTTTGCAAGAATTCAGTCCATTTTGGTTCATGTTTGATAATATCATAAAATTTGATAATTTTCAACATTTGAGGTCTAATGGCTTTTATTCTTTCATATATACCGGAGGCATTTTCCAACATAATCTTTGTTTCATACTGAGATTTTTTAATCCCAGAAATACATTCCTGTTTGCATCTCTCTTTTCGATTGGTCTGAAAATTTGAATAGTTATTCATAATTATATGTATTTGATAATTATAACCAATAACAAAAAAAACTTTTCAATTTTTTTGTTGTTCAATCAATGGCATCCTCCACAACTGACATTAATAATTATAATGAAATGTTACCTTATATTTATAATAAACAAATTTCTACAAATGAAAAGGAAACTCGTTTTTTTTAAATTCGACCAAGTATACTAATCTGCATTGTTGGCAAGGGCGATTTCTTCATTTGTATAACCCATTTTTTGTTGCTCATTTTCAACATCTTCTGAATAAAACTTCATCTTCAATCCAGCTAAAACATCATGTCTTTCCATGGGATTTTTAATTTTGTTCGCATTGTCGAACTGCTCCCATCTTGAATAGCGGCGCGCGCACATTTTGCCATATCGGCGCCGCTTTCTTCCACGTCGAGTATCATCATGGTGTGTCCATTTATTTGGAATAACCATAATTGATTTATTATCATGTCGGGCGAAGCGGAGGGCGATTCCTTTAGGGTCATCTTCAAGTGACGAAACCGGAAAGGTTGTTGTTTCTGAAATAGTTGGTGAAATAGAAAGCGTGATTTTTGCCCCGTTAAACATCATATTTGGATAATTAGGATTTACCCACTTGTCGCTGAACTCACCCCCTTCAATATATTGCCAGCCATTTTCATCAGTCCAAAAATTAATGTTATCGAGTTCCTGTATGTTTGTGGCGAACTTTATGTTTCCAAACTTGTGAGGAATATTATTAATATAATTCATTTTATTTTCATGTGACATTCCTTCAAAGAAATGCTTCTGTGCAGCAGAAGCATTATAATTATTAATACGGCATGTTTTGTTTTTAACGCGGACCCATGCCGTTGACCCAATAATTTCATGTGGTTCGCGATACATTGATGTGGTTGGTGGTTGTCTGATTTGTGTTCTTGTTCTTGGCATTGTAGTTGATATGACTTAATTAATAATCAATCAAACTTTTCAATTTTTTTATTATGAACCAAGACGATTTCCTGTGCCTGAAAATGGGGTAAATACACCGCTGTTCCGTATTTTTGAAAATTGTTGCACTTTCTTATTGGTTTTTGGTGGTCGGGATGATGTGTTCGCTGGTGGGACATAATCAATGGGTTCATCGAAATCAACATTTAAATCTGTATTAACAATGCTAATTACTTCCGATGGTTTAGTTTCCACTATATCAATGCGAAATACTCTATTCAACTCTTCATGGTTAATGGCTATAGTTTGTCCTTGTGTAATAACTGGATAATCTTTGCTCATTATTTTTTCAAGTATTGCTTTGGGGTTGGGGAGATTAATAAAATCTGTTTTATGAGGACGCAACTTAACATAAGTTCCTTTAGGTGGATTTACCTTTTCAATGGTTATATTTTCACCTTCTGTTAATGCCAAGTCTTCCATAATGTGATAAGGAAGATGACAAATTCCAGGAGAAGCCGTAAATTCATGTACACCACATACTTGTCCAAATTCGATTTTGACATTGATTGCTTTAAAGAACATAATTTCTCCATCTTTAAATAATTCTTGTGTCATTAAATCGTGTAAAACATTTGGCGGGAGGAGAATTTTGTTACCATATCGACATTGTTTTGTAATTTCATCTGACTGGGCACTGCATGTAAAACTGAAGCATGGAAGATTTATTGTGTAAGACATTTTTTGATATTTGGTGATATTTTATATTTTGTTTCAATTTATTCTTGGTATTATATATGATGACAAAACTTTCCAGAAAAAGCACAAGAAAAAGCACAAGAAAAAGCACAAGAAAAAGCACAAGAAAAAGCACAAGAAAAAGCACAAGAAAAAATAAACTAAAAACAACCATTTATTCAAGAAAACATGGTAAAAATATTAATGCGCATTATAAAAGAAACGCGTTTCCTATTGGTGGTCATGATAATAAAGCCTCGTTTGATATAGTTAAAAGGTATTTATATGGAGAAAAAAATCCCGCTAAAAATTTTATCACTTTTGTAAATACGAAAGGGGATTATTATCAAGACAAAATCCATGCTGATACGAAAAATATTAATTTTATTGACCACCAGCCATATTTCAAGATAAAGGAAATGGCGCAACAAATGGTTCATATGATGGCTAACTTATTTAAAGATAAAAATTACAAAAAAGCCAATGGTGCCACAACTATAGGGTCGTCAGAAGCTATTTATGTTTCTACAATAATGCATAAATATGCATGGCAAGAAAGACATAATAAAAAATCTTGTGGAAAATGCAATATGATATGGTCGGAAAACACACATATTAACTGGGATAAAGCAGCGGCATGGAATGATATTAAAGCACGTAAAATTAAATTAAAACATTTGAATTGGACATTCGGTGCGGAGGACGTGGAAAAACTTATTAACCCAAATACTATTTCGGTGATTTGTACAATTTGTTCCACTCGAAGTGGACAAAATGATAATGTTGCTGAGATTAATTCGTTTTTGAAAGCTTATTATAAACGAACCGGTATTTTTGTACCCATTCATATTGATGCCGCGATTGGAGGGTTTTTAGCCCCATTTCATGCTCCGAAAAAACTGCGCTGGAGTTTTGAATTAGAGCATGTTAAATCGATTAATGTGTCATTTCATAAATATGGTGGAACATACGCCGGTTTGGGTATGTTGGTGGTAAAATCCGATTATAAAATTCCGGATAAAATGCGATTCTTTTTTGATGCAGAACATATGAATTTAGATGATACCAAGAAAGTGGTGAATGTTGAAAAACATAAATGGCTGAAAGATACGCATTCTGAAGGAAGTTCCGATGTTTTTGAAAAAATTAATCCTGCTGGGAATTTAGATTTACAAATAAACTTTTCAAAACCATCTTCGCAAATTGCCTCCGCTTTTTATATTTTAATGAAATTTGGGAAAAAAGGTTATAAAAAAATGATTATGCGCACTTTGAAAACATCGAAGATACTTGGTAATTATTTGAATTCATTAAAAAATAAACATGGGGAAAAAGTATTAATTCCTGTAAATGAGCCATATTACCCAGTCCTTTGTTTTTGTTTAAATGATGAACATTTTCCATTGAAAGAGATTTTAGTGCATCTTTCGGAGAAATATGGGTATTCTATTCCTGCATATAAAATGGGTAGTTCACATGATATTGTTTTGAGATTGGTTTTTAAACACAATGTTACTATTAAACAAGCGAAAGCATTCCGCAAAGCATGGGAAAAAACATGTCAATTGATATACTATAATAATGATGAATATGAATAACTCAATTAATATATTTGCTTATATTAATTGAGTTATGGATTACCTATTAACATTTTTAGTGATTATTATATTAATTGTCGTATTGTTTGTTGGTTATAAAGTATTTTGGGTGGGAGGGGCTTATGTTCCAGGTGTATGGCCTGCACCACCTGCTCCAAGACCGCCTGCTCCAAGACCACCTGCTCCAAGACCGCCTGCTCCAAGACCACCTGCTCCAAGACCGCCTAAGCCGTTTCCAAACAGATATGATTGTTTTGAGATAACTGATGGATTTAGGGAATGTATACCTTCGGAAGGTGGTATGTATAGTTCGTTGAGTCATTGTAAAACCGCATGTCCTTCTACCGCACCTTTTCCAGGTCCAAAACCACCGCGTGTTCCTGAAAGACATGCTTGTTTTCAGGTAACTGATGATTTTGCAAGGTGTTTGCCTGCCAAAAATGGTGAATTTGCTAATAAAGCCGAATGTGATGTTGGATGTGGTAAGGTTCCGGACCCCAGTGGCGGTCTTTTGGGACAATTTTCTTATCAGTGTGATTCAGGAAAATGTGAAAAAGTAAATGAAGCTCCCAACGGAAAAACAAGTTGGAGAACTATTGAGCAATGTCAAGATGAGTGTAAAACTGGCTCTGTAAGATGGATGTGTGACGGCGACCAATGCGTTGTGAATGCTGCCGGACAATATACGTCTCTGGAAGAATGTAAAACGGCGGGCTGTGGAAAAATACCTCATGGGGATAAATGTTTATTTAAAAAAGATTATGACCCTAATACCGATATGACAAATTTGCAAAATTGGATTGATGAAAACATTATGGTACCGATGGATGGAATGGGGAAAGCGGCCAAACAATTTAAGTGGTTTGCAAAAGGCACCGGGGTTAAACTTGATAACTCGGGTAAACAATTTTATAAATGTAGCGTTGATTCAAATGGATGTTTATGTAGTGTTGATTCGTCAGGATTGCCATTGATATGTCAAGAAAATATATGTCCTTATGGAACATTTTACGACCCCAATGAAAATGCCGGAGATAGATGTCAAAATTGTCCAGATGACCCTTTTTCAGCAAAACAAAAAGAAGGCTTTTCTGTTAGGGGTGTTAAAGATGTTGATATTGTTGGTATAAAAAAAGCAAGAAAAGGAAAAAGGAAATTTATCTTAACAGATTACTCTTTCTCAGGTGGCAATATCTATGGTCCTGCAGCTGGTGAAAAGGGCGATAATATAGCTGCTTTACTCGATGATATGATAAATAATTTTTGCATTAATGGTAAATCTGATAATAAGGTTGATGTTTATTCAATGTATGTTCATACTATTGTTGAGAAATATGGCGTTAAAGATTATGCATATTTCATGGACCGCGAATGGGTTTTTAATAATTTTTTAAAAAAATGCGGAGATGTTGGAATTGAACCCGCTATTACCATTTATCCTGATGACGCGTGGGCAAAGCAAACCGGGTGGCCTGTCGAAGATTGGGAAAAAATAACAAATACCACTTCTTGGAATCAATTAACATCTGATGAAAAAATTTGGTTTGGCGTTGGCTATTATATAAATAAGATGAATTCTTATTCAAAAAGCAAAGGGGGGCCGTTAATTAAATATTTAGTTTATGATTCGGAAGCAGTTCCAACTTCATTAACTGATTTTAACGGCGTGAGAAATGTACTTACAAGTGCACCATCCTTCGCAAACTCGACCGACTGGAATACTTTTTATTTAATGACATCCAAAGGTCCAGGTTTTAAAATGGATTCATCTAATAATTCACATGATATAGGATTGGGTGAAGTTTATTGGAACGTGGGTCAAAGTTGGCCTTGTAAGGGAAACACATCTCAATATTCAAAGTATACTCCTGCTTGCAAAGAATTGTCATCTCATGTAGCTTTTAAAGACGACTGGAAAAAATACTTGGTTTATTTGAATAATTCGGCAAAAGCAGAATCGGGTGGTGGATTATCTAACAATTATTTGAATAAGGAATCTGGGAAATCTAGAACAATGCCTTTATTTTCAACGGAAGCTTTATATTCCGACGTAAGTCGCGGAGCATCATTTAAAAGTAGCGCCGAAGAGTCTGGGCTTAATTTTACTGGATGTGCTGCAACGGCATATTTTAGTGAAGCAAATAAAAAACAAGTACCGAGTATGAATGATAAAGTATGTGGTACATTTGATGGATTTAGTTATTGGACAAGAGAAAATTTCTTTGACTTTATGTTGACGTATGCCGATATGTATATGCCGAAAAACGACGATGGTGTACAATTTATAGGAATATATGCACCCGCATTTATTCCAAATACATGGATGAGAGGTGGAAAATTCCAAAACCAACAATATGCTGCTGATATAGATGGATTTCCTTTTGATTGTAGATGGAAAGATAAAAATGGAAAACCTCTGTCTGATAAATGTGGTTCTTTGCGTAAAACATGCAGCGATACATGTACAGATGATAATGATTGCATGAAGTGCGCTCCAGGAATTACAGGATATTGTAAAGGTAATGGATTTTGTCATTATAATAACTAATAAATCAATATTAATAATGAATCAATATTGATTAATTGAGATAATTATTCAGCTTTTTTGAAATTGCTGTTGTAAGCCCGCATAATGTTGCACCCCATATGGAATCTTGGATGGACATTTTAAGTGTATATTTGTTAATTGTTGCGTGGTTTGTGAAATCATAGACGCCGTAAATGACTAAACCTAGAAAGGATGCTTCTAAAATGCTTTTGTTTGGTATTATGATAAAATGTGTTACACCCAATGTTAATAAAAAATATGCCACCGCTGCTGAATACCAACGGACTTTCATTGGACTACCCTGAATATTTTGAACCATTTTGCCGAAAATTGGTGCAATAAATTTTAAATAAGCTAAATCTATGGAGAGAAGAACAGCACCAGTGATAAAAAACGTTGTTATTTTTTTCATTATAATATGTAATAATTAAATATATTAATGTCTTTGATGTTGGTGTTTTTGGTGTTTTTGTATATATTCTTCCATAAAGGCGTCCATCATATAGCTACAACTTTCTTTGAAAGCATCGTTGGTGCGTTGTTCGATAGGGAAAGGGTGTCTTTTCTCCGGGATGTGTTGGTCCACATTCATTCGTAGACATGTCCACCAATTTCCGTTTTTATCTTTAAAACCAGCGCTTGTAAATGTGTATGGGATTTTTTGAGGAATTTCATGTTTGATTGTAACGCGACGAATTCCATACCCCCATGTTCCCGGTTCGATGCCTTCCTGAATAAAGGTAAACAAATTTGTATGGGAGTTTACCTGCGACATTGATTATTAATAATGATAATTTAGTTATTAATAATTATTTCAATTTATTTGAAGCATCGATTTATTAATTCATTTGGAATAAATTAATTCATGGAATTCCATTCTATTACAGCATCCATTCTTTTTTTGAAATCGGTTGTGGTGCAATTACGTTTTGCGCCATCATTAATATCATTATAAACGTCATTATTTAACCAATCTTTATCATCGCAATATTTTTTTTTTCTATATTCAGTGATAAAATTTTTCCAATGTTCCATATCGTCACGGGTAGCATTGGGGTTTTCGTGTAGTTCGTAAATAATAGAACCAGTGAATTTTTGCGTGGTTACAAATAGACCAGTGAACCTTTCACGTGTGTAATTGGGAAATTCTATGGCTGAATCTTGAATCAATGAAAATATAATTTTTAATTTCTCTTCGCATTGACGTTTCATATCATCGCTAATTTCTTCCATGAGTTTTGGAACATGGAGAAAATACTTGTTATTAGCATAATCCGGTCCCCATATGCATCCAGAAATAAATCCGATTGCATTCGAAATATTTTTTCTCTTTTTTTTACTATGTAAATCTTTTAGTCCCATTGTATTTGCGAAATCATTGGAAAAATCCGAGCTGTTAATCAATTGTAGTGTATAATTGACCAAAGGAGACCCCGGGAACCTTTGTTTTTCATCTTTTACTGAAACCCAATATCTATCATCTGCGTTCAGCGCTGTTCCTTCTTGTAAAAGTGAAAAGTTTTTATTTAAAGTTATAAAGTATTCTACATCTCTGATACGAGAGTTTGCTTTTTCTTGAATAATAACAGCATGTTGATATTGATTGAAATCATCTTTCAAATCATCATACGATCCAAAAGTACAATCAAAATCACCAGTTTTAAATCTCATATAAGCATTCAAACGCGTTTGACCATCTTCGACATTATAAAATTCATCTAGACATTGATTTCCTGAATCGTCCTGGTAGAATGAACACCATCTTGACATTGTAATGGCACCTGTGGAATATCCTCTCAAAACACTATCCACCAAATCGATACACCACTCTTCATTTTTTGATAAAGCTCTCTGATAAGAAGGTTTGCGATATTTTGTACTTGCATTTGCATAATTTTCTGGGTCGTATGAGCTCAAAATTTCTCCAATGGTAATCTTATCTGCTTTGGTTGTAATAATTCTTGATGGGATAGAAGTCATATTTAAAGTGTTTTCTATAATATAACACTTTAAATTGCATCAATTTATTTTATTTATTTTATTTATTTGATTTATTTGATTTATTTGAAACGCTCGGTACTGGGGTCGAACCAGTGACCTCACGATTAACAGTCGTGCGCTCTAACCAACTGAGCTAACCAAGCATTTTGGTGATTTTTTACGGATTATTCACGATTATGGATAATGTTTTTTCTTTAAGTCTTTTAATTCTGAATGGTGTTTATGTCTTTTTTGAAAATTGAAATTTGATTAATAAGTTTTTAAATAAGTAATAAAAAATGGGTAAATCAATTTTTTGATTTAAAAGTTGAATGGGTTTTAATTTATAATTTCAATGCGGTGGCGCGGATTCACTGAATGTTATGTAGACTCGTGTTTCCAAAATTAAATGTAACCGGTGCGTTTATGTCGAAAACAAATGGACTTTGACTCCTGTTGCGACTTGGGGAATTTTCTAGCGATAATTCTTCGGTAGTTTCTTCCGGAAATTCCATAGCTACTCTCTCTTCTTCTGCGGCTTCTTCTGCGGCTTCTTCTTCAAATATAATTTCTCTTGCAGCCATTTCAATCTGTCGTTGTCTGTATACACGTCTTTGGGCATGGTATATAATTCTATCGGCTTCTATCATTTCGTCCAAATCGTCCATCATATTTAAAACATCTGGGAAATTATCTGGCGATTCTTCTTCTTTTTGTTGAAAATCAACTTTGGTTTCTGTTGGTTGTGGGTCGATTTGGTTTTCCCAAATTTCATCGCATCTTTTATTATATTTATTTAATAGTTTGAATGATTTATTTAGTGTTTTAAGAGTTTTTTTAGCTCTTTTTAGATTTTCAGGGAAAACATCTTCACATTCTTGTCTTAATTGTTCAAGCATCATTCGAAGTCGAATTTGACGCCCTTGGAGTGATACTGCTTTTGCGTCGTGAAGTTTAACTTCTTCTTCTTTTTTTTGGACTTCTTTTCTAATTCTTTTTAAATACTGATAATTTATAACCAAATCCTCCTGGATAACTTGGAGATTCTCAGCTCTTTCTTTGACCACATCATCATTGAGTAGCGTTGCTCTACACAAAGCGCATGTTTCCTTTTTGTCAAGCCATTTAAAGAAACATGTATTACAAAACTTATGTTTGCATATAGTGACTACGCAGTTTTCTGTATTTAAATCATTATAACAAATACCACATGTGACTGGCTCTTTATGCGTTTCTTTGAAAGATTCTTTGGTATTTTTTGATTGTACCGACATTTTATCTTTGATGTTGATATTATTTAACTTAATATTTTTTTCAATTTTTTCATTTTTCATTTTTTCATTTTTGTTGAAAAAAAATTTATAAGATTTATAAGATTTATCGTAGATTGTATATTATTGTGGAGGAATTCTGAAATTCACACCGAACCTGTTTCTCATTCTCATCATTGCATCAGGGCTCATTCTTGGTGATACGAACGAATTGTGACCAATTCTTCTCGGGAGATGTGACAAATTGTGACCAAGTCTTCTCGGTGGCGCGGGCTGCGTGTCGTTTTCTTCATCACTTTTATCATCGTCTGATACTCCCACGCTTGCTTGGCGTTCTACTTGTGTGAATCCTGTGCTGTCTCCTGTAACGGCTCTGAGCATTGCAGCCGAGGAGGAGCGAAATCCGGCCTCGGCTGACGAGCGATGTTGAGAACTCATTTTTAAACAATGACTGGCGTCGAATCCGTAGGAACCACCGGTGGAGATGGCCTCTTGGTCAGCTCCCGTGAATAAGCAAATAATTCCTTCTGCTTTTGCTGCATTTACCTCTTCTGCCAGGTCTCGTGATGTAATGTTTTCCGAAGCATTATCCATTCCATCGGTCATGAGGAGAAAGGTTGCGGTGCATTCTGGATGACAAGCTTTGAGTTTTTCAAAGTTTACACGAAGAGTCTGGAGTTCTTCAACAGCTGTAGCATAAAGTCGCGTGCAACCTCTCGGCTTTAGAAGTCTTGCGGATTCCTCCATTGTAATGGAGATTTCCTTGATGTTTTGATTGTCGAAGATTTTTTCGGTAGTATCGTCAAATGATGAAGCAGAAAGTGTCATTGTGATGTTGTTTTTCTCGGCATTTTCTTTGTTGCTTTTAACCAAGTCGAAAAGAGCTTTAGCGGACTGCTCTTGCATATTATGCATTGAACCACTGCGGTCGAAAGCGCTACCAACGATGGCGTAGCTTTTAGTTTTTGGACGAGTGCTTGTTGTGCGTTTCACGGCACCGAGACAGGAAAGTTTGATGTTTTGAGACATTCTTAATTATTATATTGTAAATATTGGTTGGATGATGATTATTATTTGTTCATTTTTATTTTCAATTTTTTTAATTATAATTATTTTTGAATTATAATTAACGACGTTTGGTTTTCTTTTTTGTTTTTTTGGTTTTGTGTTTTTTGGTTTTGCGTTTTTTGGTTTTGCGTTTTTTGGTTTTGCGTTTTTTTCCTCCTCTAGTTCTGCTGATAATTTTGGCCATTTTATCTAGGTGCATAAATAAACTCTCTCTCTTTTTATTTATTATTTGATATTGGACTTCAAGTTCTCTTAATTTTATATCATATTTGTATTGAAGTTCTTTTAATTTTATATCATATTCGTCTTGAATGTTTTTTTTGAGCTTTCGATTTCGCATCAGCTTAGCTCCTGTCGCCTTCAACGCCTCATCATTATCATCCACTTTTTTCATGAATGTTTGTAATTCTATTTTTCTTTCCTTCATTACTGCCTCAGAATCGCCCTCATCGTTTAAAGGTGGTTCTTGCGCGGCGGATATATAAAAGGGTGTATTGTGCTGTTTGTCCAGAACATCTGCTGCTCTTTGTGCTTTTTGAAGGTCTTGTGCTGCCTTCTCGGCTGCCCCAAGAGAAGACGATGGAGGGGGCGGAGGGGGGAAATTATTCGGGTCGAATGAGGGTTTTTCTATTTTTATTCTCAGATACTTGGGTCGTGATGCATTTGGGTCTGCACTCATTATATACATATTATTGCTATTATAATTATTTTAATATTAACAAACTATTTCAAAAGATGATGCTTTATTAAATTAATATGTTTGATTTTTTGTGGTCGAAGCCTCCAGAGCCAGAGCCAAGTATTGGGATTGGTACTATGATTTTTTATTTTTATATAGCTTTTGTTTTGATTAAATTGTTAGGAAAATTTAAAGAAGGGGATTTTAATATAGATGTTAAACACGGGAAAGGTAGAAATAGCGGGAAGGGTGGGAAGGATGTTGGTGGGAAGGGTGGGAAGGATGTTGGTGGGAATGAATTAGACAATGTTATTGGTTTGGAAGGAGTGAAAGAGGAGATTAAATATTATATGGATTTTATTAATAATAGGAAAAAGTATTCAGAATGGGGGGTTAAGCTTCCTAAAGGCATTTTATTAGCTGGACCTCCCGGTACTGGAAAAACTTTATTGGTAAAATCCATGGCCGAGGCGCTCGATATTCCAATTATTAGTGTGGCCGGGAGTTCCTTTGTTGAAATGTATGTTGGTGTTGGTGCTGGTCGAGTGCGGAAATTGTTTAAAAAGGCGAGGGACGAGGGTGATAAATGTATCATTTTTATTGATGAACTAGATGCGGTTGGTAGCAAAAGAAATTTGGATAGGAATTCTGAAAGGGCGTCTACTTTGAATCAATTATTGGTGGAAATGGATGGATTTGACGAAGATGATGGCATTATTGTTTTTGCAGCAACAAACATGGTTAAACATTTGGATAAGGCTCTTTTGCGCTCTGGGAGATTTGATAAGAAGATTTATTTTGACCCACCTAATTTTTCGGAGAGAAAACAGATGTTCGAGCTTTATTTAAAGGATATTGATTTACCTGCGGGTTTATCCCATGCGGTTTTATCTGACCGCAGTGCTAGCATGACTGGCGCCGATATTGCCAACATTGCCAACCAATCTAAAATAAATGCGATTCAGCGAGGACAAGATGGTGTTGTGCTATTGGAAAAAGATATACAAATGGCAATTGATGAAGTAATGATTGGTAGGGAGAAACGGGAGAGGATGATGACGGAGAATGAGAGGAAAAGGGTTTCGCATCACGAGGCTGGACACGCTTTGATGGGATATATTTTGAAGGATTCTGAGCCTCCTGTTAAAGTCAGCATTGTACCGCGAGGTGAAAGTGCATTGGGTTTCAGTCAACCGAAACCGGTAAATAAAAAGTTGTATACTCAGAGGGCGGTTTTGGCGCAGATTTGTGTACTTTTGGGTGGGAGAGCTGCGGAAAAAGTCATTTATGGTGATGTATCTACTGGTGCTGCCGACGACATTGAAAAGATTTCGAATTTTGTTAAGCTTTATAATACAGATTGGGGGATGAGTAAGGAATTAGGTCCTATTAATCCAGGATTTTTGGGGATTATTGGAGAGAACATATCTAATTCAGTTTTTTCACAATGTAAAATTATGGTTGATAAATTAGAGGCATTTACGATTAGTATTTTGGAGAAGCACAAGGGTTTGGTTGTGAGTATGGCCGAAGATTTGATTAAAAATGAAACGATTGTTTATAATCGTATAAAAGAATTGTTCCCTGATGAATTGGAAAATAGTTTGACTTGTGAAGATTGGGATAAAGTATTGGTGGATATTTAGATATAAATTGATTTAAATCTATTTTGTTGATATTTAATAATAAATGTCACATTTGGCAATGGAAACTGAAAAAGGAAAAAAGAAGCCTGTTCTGAAAAAACTGGCGAATTTTAAAATAAAAAAGGGAGCTGACGGAGGAGCTGACGGAGGAGCTGACGGAGGAGCTGACGGAGAAATGAATAAGATTTATTGCGGTAATTGTCAAGAGGTGATGGCGAAGTTCCCAGATGGGTGCGTGGATTTGGTTGTTACTTCGCCTCCTTATGATAATATTAGGGACTACAAGGGTTATGTTTTTGGGGAGGAGGTATTTAAGGCTATAGCGCGACAGTTGTATAGGGTTGTGGCCGTTGGTGGGATTGTGGTATGGATTGTGGGAGACGCGGTTATTAAAGGAGGTGAGTCAGGGACTTCTTTTAGACAGGCTTTGGGGTTCATGGATTGTGGATTTAAGTTGCACGATACCATGATTTATGAGAAAAATACCTCTTCGTTTCCCGCGAGGAGGACGGGAAAAAGATATACTCAAATCTTTGAATATATGTTTGTCTTTTGTAAGGGGAAGATTAAAACTGGGAATATGATTTGCGATAAGCCGAATAAATGGGCGGGTCATACTAATTGGGGGAAAAATACACATCGCGGGAAAGATGGCGAATTGGTGGCATCCGGAAATATTAAACCTGTACCTGATTTCTCTCCACGAAACAATATTTGGAAGTATAACGTAGGGAAGGGATTTAATAGTAAAGACAAAGAAAGCCATAAACATCCTGCGATTTTCCCAGAGAAGTTAGCAGAAGACCATATTCTTTCATGGTCGAATGCTGACGATGTTGTGTTGGATTGTTTTGTTGGCTCTGGAACTACGTGCAAAATGGCGAAAAAAAATGGGCGGCGGTATATTGGCATTGATGCCAGCGAAGAATATTGTGCTTTAGCTAGAGAAATTGTTGCGAAGTATTAATGTTTGTATATATTATATGAGAGAAGATTTGAGAGAAAATCTAAAATATTTTGTAGGAAACGTAACCAAACATACATCATCTTCTTCTTCATCATCACCTTTGGGTGCCTTGACACCACATCATAATAGATATGAAAATACAGAAAAATTTTTAAAAGGTTCGGTTTTAGATGATTATAGTAAATATCTTCAACAAAAATGTGATACAATTTGTAAATTGCAACTTACCCCCAAGTACAAAGTGCTATATGACAACGAAATCATAAAAAAATATATAAATGATGAATGTGGAAAATGTTCAATTAAGTTGAAAACCTTTAATAAAGCATTTGATGATGCATTAAAAGTTGTATACCCATCTAAATTACCAAGTAGCCCCACTACACATTCTGAATTACCAATCTTATTATTAGAAAGCGGCACTGATATTTTCAATGCTATTAGTGCGCCAGATATTAAAAAAGATTTAAAAGCATTTGAAAATCTTGATGAGGAAGATTGGGGAAGAGAAATAGCACAAACAGAAATAGACTTAGTTGCGTTGGCGGAGTTAGAAAATAAAAAACGCATGGCACGTTTGGCCGTTATGAAAAAAGCCGCCGCACTCAGCCGCCGCAAACATAGAGGCGGTCAGAGCAAGAAGAGCAAGAAGAGGAAGAAAAAGAAAAAATGTAAGAGGAAGACAAATAAAAAGAAGTTGTGGAAAAGTGTGCGAGTGAATGTGCGGAAAAGTAAGAGGAGGCGAAAGAAGCATTGTTAAGTTTAAGGCCTTCAAAAACAATTTAAATATTTGCAGTGTTTATTATTTATGACAGGATTTCATTCATTAGAAGATGCAGAAATGGTTGGCGAACATCTAGGCAAGTTGTTTTTAGGATTTAAAAATTCTTCCACTAGTAAAAAAATAAAGGTTGTCGTGCCTTTATTTATTTTTGTTGTTTGGTTCATATTTCATTATAAGTGTTGTTTTTATTGGAAGTGTTGTTTTTCAATGTAGGCAGAACGGCCTTTGATTGTGAGTGGTAGATTGTTTGTATAAGCGACGAGGGTGGTCAGGAATTTGTTGGTGAATCCAAAGGCTCGAGTGGTGCTGTTTTTTGAGCCGTGTGGGTGGATGTGGAGGTATTTTTGCCCTTTTTGACTTACTTCTTGGTCGGTGATTTTTTGCTGTATGTCTTGGAAATCTGTTTGGAGTTGCGCTTGGAATTCTGTGGGGAGTTCGTCAGTATTGTATGTTGAAACTACCAGGAGACGTTTTTGTAGATTGGTTTCCGGGTCGTTGTATTTTCCAGCGGTATGTTCAAAGACAAAGAGGACCCCGTTTTGAATCTTGGGATAGAATTTACACGATTTCAGGTCAGTGGCTTCCCGAATTGGTGAAAAAGTGGTGTAGTCGGCTGTTTTTCCGCAATTGGTAATGGTGAGGCGCTCCTTGGCGTTGAAGTGGCCATGTTTGTTGGTTTTAAAATGGGTGGCTTTGATGTCAGCTCCCCATGCGAGGTCAGGATTTGGGTCGCAGTTCGGAAGTTGACCAAAGAGGTAGAATTCGACGATTTTGCCGAGATTACCCTTGTCTTGTTTGGACGAATTAAAGATGTGTTTCTTGGCTTCAACTTCGGCTTTCAGATGCGGACAGACAGAGTGGGCGTATTCAATGACTTCTTGAAGAGGCTTGTTTTTAGGAAGCGATTGCAGGAAGACTTTGCAGATGGTGGCGTCATGTTTGATGGCTTTTAATGAGAAGATGGTCATTGTTGGTTTATTGCAGTTTGTTTGTTATTGTGGATAGTAATAAAAAAGTTCAATTTTTAATACTATCTGACGTGGTGCTTTTTTTTATATTGATTTATGATTTTTCCGACTTCGCTTCGTGGCAGACCGAAATAGCCGGCGGTTGCTTTGATGCCTTTACTTGTGCTCATAAAGTATCGGATTATTGTGACCGGGTTGTGCTTCGGGTTGTGCTTCGGGGGTGTTTCGGGCATTTAAATTACTTAATTGTGTTTTGTTTAATTAGTTTGGATTAGTTTTTGATATTACGTATCTTGTACCAATTAATGTTCCTACGCAGGAGGCTATTGCGATGCTTGGCCATTTGTAGTTTCCGTAGTTGTCGCGACAAACGCACAATGCTAAATAATTTGCTGAAAAAGCGGCACATCCGGTTATTAAAGAATTATTAAATAGTTGTGATAAATCTGACATATATTTAATTATTATAATTTAATTTTTAAGTTGTTGCTTAATTTTTAAGTTGTTGCTTAATTATTCATCTGCATGCTATTATACATAGAACCTATATTGAAGTGTCCAGATTATGCCTTTGTATTTATTGTGGTGGTTCGTTGAATGTATCAAGGCGTTTTGCCCCATTGTGTTTACCATAGTGCCAGTATAATGGCTCTCCATCGCAATGCTTTTTTATTTCACTCGATGCGGAATAACAAGAGTAGGGGCCTAATTTGTGTTGTATTTTTCTATGGGAATATTCCCAAATTTCTCCGTCTCCTTCATATTTTACTACTAATTTTGGATAATTGGATTTTGATGATAATACTTCTGCTGTCAATAGCGTCTTGTCTCCTCGCCAATAAATTCGGATTTTTTTCCCTTTTTCTATCATGGTGTTGTTGTAAGTTATCCCGAAATAATTCATGGTTTTTTCTAGAAGGTTGATTTTGTCTTTTGAGCTGTAAATTTTGAATTGTTCTAAAAATGCATTTATATAGCAATCGCTTTTTCCAAATCTTGCCCAATTTAAAATCTCTTCGAATCCAATTGACGGCATATCAATAAATATATTTCCATCTTTATCTCTCGTTGGCTCGCCAAAATCATCGGATAACAATCTTCCAAAAAACGGACTTATCGTTGCCAATGTTGAATGCATTGAATAGAAAATTTCACCCCCTAAATTTATTGAAACCATCTTGTTTTTTCCTGTATACATTTGTGCGTTTTTCATGGCGTTTTCTCTAATTTTAAAGTTTTTTTCGCATATTTCATATTCATTTTCCAATGCTTTTTGCTGAGCTGTTATTTCTTTTTGTTGGTTGCGTATCTTTTCTTCCATATTCAGAAGATTTACTTTTTTTTCTCTATATTCTGTTTCTAGAGAAATCTTCTCTTTTTCATAAATTTTTTTCCATGTCTTTTCGATATGTGTCTTTATGGATTTATAAATGTTAATAGTTTCATCGATGGCTTCCATCTCCGCTAATGCGTTGTCGTCCGCGTTGTCGTCCGCGTTGTCGTCCGTGTTGTAGTCTGAGTCGGAAAATATTGAAGCCATTGTTTGTTTTTATGGGTAAAATTATTTTAAGTTCAATTTATTTTTAAATTAAAAATATATTGATAAATATGAGCCTTATCGTTTGTCAGATTTTGGCATCGTATTATAATGGCTACAAGTTAATTTTATGTTGTTTGGGGAGAAAGTATCCCGTTAACCAGTATTATAAGTTGACTCTATTGGGAATTGCTTCTTGTCTGACGAACCCTTTGCGAAGTGAAAGATTATTCGTATTATTTGAACGATGTAATGTGTATGGGAATACATATTGAAACGCTAGTGTTAAACAGGCGAAAGCGATGTAGAATAGACTGAAATAGATGATAAGTGTATTTACTGCGTAATAAGCTGAATTGTCGGGCATGTTTGATAGTTTGGTGTTGAATTTAATTTTAAATTAAATTCAATTTTTTTGATATTTATGATATTATGGACACACCTTTATCTGTAAATGTTGCATCATTTGTGTCTACTAAACTATATACTGGAAATGGATGTTAAATATAACATGATTCTTTATTTTCTATCTGGTGTTAAATGTTATAAAATAGTTTATTTTAAATTTCTTAGAAATTTATGATTTTTTTGGCGATTTTTTTACTGCCGACGAAGGATGGTTCGATTTTGTCTGTGAAGTCTTTTGCTTGGTTGAGTGAAGTGACGTCCAGGATTTGGCACTTGATATCTTTTGCGAATTTTACTTGTTTTTTATTCCAAAGGGTGACGACATTATGCAAATAGGCTTTCTCCGGTGGGTAATATATATTCAATAAGACTATTTTGGATTTGTTGAATTTTTTTTTCATGTCTTTAATGGCTGCTTTATAGCGGTTGAAGATATTGTTCATGGTGGTTGTTGATGGCGGTTTTGTGGATGTTGAGTTTTCAAGGATGTCGTTGCCTCCAATGGATGTGAAGATGTAGGTGTTTGGGTTGTTAGATGTTTCTAAATTTATCAGTTGGAGTGGTAAATGGCTTATGGTAGCTCCGTCTGTGGCTAAAATTGTGGGGGCAGAACCATGTAGTTTTTCAATATTGTATGCGACTGACTTCTTTACATAATTGCTGTTTTCTAACATGCTATCGCCAATGAGTATTATTTTATTTTGGTTTGTCAATATCTCATAATTATTTGGTTTATTTGATATTGTGGAGAGAAAGATTATAATTATTAGGAAAATGCACAATGGTATCTTGTGTTTCATTAATATAGATTAATATTAATTTTTACGACGGGCGCGTCTGGTGTAGTGCCTTTTTTTAAGTTGGCGTGTTTCTCCTCCGCCTTTTCTTCTTCTTTTCTTTCGCCGGCGTTGCCTTTTTCTTGTTTCTTTTCTTCTTCTGTTTTTGTTTTGTGGCTTTTTTGGTCGTGGTTTTCTTGTCTGATTTATTGTTGGTGCTGGTCTTGGTGTTGCTGCTGGTGTTTCTTGTCGCTTTCTTGTCCTTTTTCTCTGTAAAGCTTGGATTTTTTGCGCTGCTTGTGTTTCTTGTCGCTTTCTTGTCCTTTTTCTCTGTGAATCTTGAATTTTTTTTGCTGCTTGTTCTTTTTGTTGTGTTTCTTGTCGTTTTTTTGTCCTTTTTTTTTTCTGTATTTTGTCGCGCTTGTTTGCCTCTCTGTAAAGCTTGGATTTTTGCTGCTGCTGCTTTTTGGCGAGCTGCTTTTTGGCGAGCTGCTTTTTGGCGAGCTGCTTTTTGTTGAGCTGCTGCTTGTTGCGCAGCCATTTTGTCTATACCTGCTTGCTTGGCCTCTTGCTTTAGGGTATCTAAAGTCGGGTCTGGAATCTGTGCTTTGGGTTTGGGAGTGTGAGTGGGTGCAATAGGCATTTGACGGGCTCTCTCTCTAGCTGCTCTCTCTCTAGCTGTCATTGCTTGTTTTCGCTTTAGAGTTTTGTTTAATCTTCTTTTTTGAGCTGCTTTGTGTTCTTGTGTTTCTTGTCGCTTTCTTGTTCTTTTTCTCTGTGAAGCTTGAATTTTTTTTGCTGCTTGTTCTTTTTTCTTTTTTTTTTGTCGCACTTGTTTGCCTCTCTGTTTAGCTTGGTTTT
>Ga0233439_10002003_pt1 | contig 23913 bp, 33 predicted proteins | sample SI_123_September_6_FD_182713 | JGI IMG/M metagenome (GOLD analysis project Ga0233439, IMG submission 182713) | Seawater microbial communities from Saanich Inlet, British Columbia, Canada - SI_123_September2016_100_MG | ecosystem: Environmental > Aquatic > Marine > Inlet | place: Canada: British... | reverse complement strand
AAACAATATGAAATTTTACATGAAAAAATTGTGAATCATTTTGGGCCTTATGCAGGATATGCGCAACAATTTCTCTTCAAAATGGAAAGAGAAAATCATCAGAAAAAGTGGCTGTAAACCCTTAAAGTAGTTATTATTCACAACCGTTTTGTTCTAACGTATGGATTTACAAAGATCTATAAACAAAGATCTTGGCTTTTCATTAATGTCTGAAATTAATTGGTGGGATAGTTTACCAGAATTAGAACAAGACATTGAGACAATTTAACATCTCAATCATTACTGCATAATATTGAATAATCATAATTAGTATCAATATTCACCCATGATCAAAATTGAAAAAGAATCAGAACTTACATTTCTCAACGCATCAGTTACAGACTTTGCTGATTCACTAGGATATTGTGAATACAAAATTCCTCTATCTATCAAAGGGGTTCGACCAAAGCCGTCTCAAGCACTAATTCAAGGAACTAAAGCCCATTCGGCAGCAGAAAAGTATGAAGCAGAACATGTGGAATTAGAACCAGTATCAGTTGAGCAGATAGAAGACAAAGAAGAGGATGTAGAGTTTGCCCGAGAAAATATCTATTCCACATTGATTATGCCATTTGAGTTTCCAACAGAAAATGTCCTATTGACGTTATCTGGAAGAATTGATAAAATCTTGAGAATTGATGAAACCCTAGTTGTTCAAGACGATAAATTCGCAGGAAAACCTCAAAGTTATGATTCCAAAACACAGCCCTATCCTAGTCAGTTACTACAAGTTTTGGCATATCTTAATTCTAGTTTTTCTGCAAAAAGAAGCAAAAATCCTGATGATTTCTTTGAAATGCCTCATACTAGTAAGAAATGGCAGATTCGAATTTGTGATAGAAAGACTAGAGAGCCATACAAAATATTCTCAGAGATACAGGATTCATTTTCTCTAAATTATTTACATAAATCACTGCAGAAATTTACAAGCATATCACTTGGAATAAGTGAACCTGAGCATCACGATAGTGTTCACAAATGTAATGCTTGTAATTTGAAATCCTTTTGTGATTTTAAACTAGATTAATTTTTAAAATCACACCACCATTGTAACAATTTTTACAAATCCAATTTGGAGCATAGTTATTTTTTTGTATAATATTATAATCATCACACAATTCAAACTTGTTTTCATCCATTAATTCACACCAATAATTCATGTTCTTTCCTAAAAATCCCGGCTTGAAAAATATGGTAATTCTATCTGAAAAACATTTTGGACATGTAGATTTTTGTCCAGGGCAATATCCAACAGTATAGGTCAAGGGCCACCCCTCACGTTTAAGATAAAAAGTAAATTTTGTCATTCCAAGTCATTATATGACATTCCCAAAATTTGTGGAATTAACAACTCTAATGCTGCTGCTTGTTTTGCAAAATGGATTCCTTTTTTCTTGCTATTATCAAGGACCTCTTCTACATCACAGTACACATCCTTGATTCCTGATTCAAAGTCTTTAGTTATTGCAAAACATTCAGTGGATAATGCAACTGCTAATGTTGCACCTCGTAGAATGTGTTGATGTGGAACATTATTTTCATACAATTCATTCCACAAATCAATGAATCTTTGTGTAATTACTCGACGAATATACTGTGTTGTTTTTTTGTCAATGTAATCACAATGCGTTTCTATTTCTGACATGTGGTATATTGTGTCATTATGATATTTAGGGGTTTAACCACACTTAATCATAGTAATTGGATGTTTAATGATACTTAATTTCTATGCCTAGTTATTAGATTAATTTTTGGATTACATACATGTCATTTTCAAAATATATCATTTTGAAATGTACTTTGTTTTCATCTGATTTCATTGGTTCATTCAATGATTGCATAGTAGCAATTGCATCTGACCCAAACTTTGTAGATGAGCAAAATATTACATCAGAAAGCAATGTTCCATATTCACTTTTTTTAATATCAGAAATCATTTCAAAGAAATTGGTAATGTCTTTTTTGCGGTATCGGGATTTGGTAATACCTAATGCTAGATACATTTGATTTTCTTTGATTATAATTGGGATTGTATAATTATTTTTTACACCTGAAATTGTTTCATTAATTAATACATCACATTTAGGATACAAACTAGAAAGATATGTAAAAAATCTGTATTCTGCAAACTTTCCTGCATTATCATTTTCACATTTTACAAATATTTTGTATAATAGTTCTAGTGATTTATCATTCATACTTTGAAGTTTAAGATATAATCGTCCTTTAGGAGTCAATGGAGAATTACATTGTTTGGCAATTATTTCTAAAATAAAATCAGGCAAGTTGTAATTTTTTAAAATTTCTATGTATGCCGTATCTTGCATCCTGCTAAATTGGGGAAATCCTTTGTTGACCATTATCTCAAATCCTCTAAATCAGAATTATTAATTTTAGTAATTTTAGCCTCGAATTTCTCTAATTTCTCTTGCCAAATACTTGCCATGGCATAATTGTATTCAATTGTGGCATTTATTCTGCTAGAACGTTTGTGTAATGGTTTTTCCTCGTAATATTGTGCTATGTGTCTATGACCATCTACCTTTGCTTTAGCTTTATTTCTTTGAGGAATGTACCATTCCAGTTTAATCCATTTGATGATATTCATTGTATCCTATTCCTCATGGCATGTTTGTATTTCTCAAAATCTGCTTTCAAATTATTATATTTCATAGTCATTTCAGCAAAGTGTTTGTTGATTTCTTCAATTTGATCAACCAAATAATTATGAGATTTAACTAGGGTGAGATATTTTGGATCTGCCCAATCACTCATGTCGGGTTTTATTTTATGTTCGCGATAAGTCAATTATACATCATCCTCCAAATTTCTCATATCTATTCCAAATATTCCTGGAATTATCATTGCCAATGCAGCTGCTTGACTAGGAAAATTAACTCCATCTTTAATGCTGTTAACTATAACCACATTGACATCATCAATAATTTTGGCTATTGCTTTTCCAGAATTTTGTGCTTCTTTTGTACTGTATACTAATTGTGCAAATGCAATTGATAGACCTTGTAAGATTAGTTGTGGTGGAACTTTACTATCAGATAATTCAAGCCATGTATCTACAAATCTTTGAGCAATATTTCTTTGAATATACTGTGTTGTTGTTTTATTCACAGTGTCAGATTCAGTATTAGTCATGTTAAAAATAAAAAAAATTATTGGATTCCCAATTTTTTGTCTACACTTGTTTGGGAATTTGTAGAAGTTGCTCTTACTGCTTTTGAAAGAAGTTCACTGATTGTATCTTTTGATGACCTCACTGATACAGACACATAGTTTTCTGAATCTGGAGTTGAGAACTTTTTGACAATTGATACTTCCTTTATTCCCGTTTCTGTTTCTTCACTCATTATGTCTTATTCGTGCCTAAAAGATAATAATAATAGGTACATAGTATGGATACTGTACATACTATGAAAGCAAACATCAAACTCCGTGTGATGATTTCTCCCGTAGGCTTTGAAATTGATAGAATAGTACTTCCTGCAGTAGAATACAAGGCAGATTTGATATATCTAATAGTTCATGATAATTTATCAAATGACAAGGCAAGAAAATATCATTTAGATATTCAAAAAATACTCAAAAAGAAAAAAATAAAATCTGAAACGATTTATGCCGATAGATTCAGATTATTTGATATTATCAGAGCAGTTAAAGAAATTATTGTTAATCATAGAGAGGATGATTTGCACATTAATGTTGCAAGTGGTTCAAAAATCCATGCGATTGGTTGTATGATGGCATGTATGATGTTTGATGATAGAAAAAATATTCATCCATTTTATCCTCAAGCAGAAACTTATCCTGTATACAAAGACAATGAACAACAAACGTATGGTGTTAAAGATATTCACGAATTACCAACATATCAATTACTTACACCAAAACCAGATTTGCTTGCAGCACTAAAGATTATCAAAGACCATGATGGTAGAATACAGAAAAAAGTATTGGCTGCAGAATGTGAATCCCAAAAGATTCTAAATATTGGTGCAAGAGAAGAAAACCACAGTAATGCTCTATTTGCTAGTCTTGATAAAAAAATAATTCAGCCATTACTGCATACATGGAGATTTATCGAAGAAGAGAAAATTGGGAAAAATAGATGGATATCTTTTTCTGAGGATGGAAAAAATGCCTCAGAGTTTTTGTTTTGATTGGATGGATTAGATAAATCCATTACGTCTGCAACCAATGCAAAGTGGCTTTTCATCGATTCTCATCATTGCAAAGTGATCACATTCGATGCATTTTCTTTGAACCATCCAATCTAGACCTTGATTTAACATGTCCATGTATTGTAATAGTTTTTGAGTTAATTATAGAACATGGACATAGTATGGATACGGTGCATACTGTATGAATTCAGTATGGATAGTATGCATACTATCGCCTAGCAACATAATAGAATTAGGCACAAAATTACATCATGAAAACAATTTCGCTATTGCACAAAGGTGTGTTTGCCAAAACAGTGGGTGAAAATCCCACACCTCCTCCTTTTTTTCCAAGAATCATCAGGGAGTTTGAAGAAAAAGATGAACCTATGATTTATGGAGATTCATCATGACTATACTCTTTAGACAAAAAAATTTCTCGTGTGAAGATAGTATTGCAATGTCATTTGCAAATCTCAAAGAAAAGTTAGAAGAGGAAAAGGAGAAAAATAATGATAAATAAAAAACTCCAAATTTGTAAATGGCATCAATGTGATATTGGGTATAGATACCATCACACGGGAGAAGAATGGGATACACATCAACAATATTCTAAAACAGATATTCCAAAACTAACACAGCAAACAGAAATTCTAGATATTCAAAATAATCAGATTAGAACAGGGGCAATGCCCAAAGGTTATGAAATTCAGGGACATGAGCCCTACGTAAAGAACTCTGAACAAAGAATCAAATTTTGGAGAGCACTTGCAGTTGGAACCCTAATTGTAACTTGGAGTATAATCATTTTGAGCGTGATGAGGTAACATTATGAGAATAAAAAAACGATATACCGTAAAAGAATGGAAAAAACTCTATAAAATCCAAGACAAATTATGTGAAAAATATGATGTAATTCTCACAGATTACAAAACTAGAAGAGAGAAAGTAGCAGAGATTTTTGAGAAAATTAATTTTAAAAATTTCAATAAAGGAATGGTTACCTTTAACAAAATTATTCAAGATTTTGGTGGTTCCATGGAACAACTAACTACCGAGTTGAACAAATCATCCCAAAACAATATCAAAATTTGGTCAGATGAACTAGAAAATGAGCCTAAAAAATCAAAAGATCAAATCAATTTAGATAAAATTTGGGGGAAACGAAAATGAAATGTCCTAATTGCAGTAAATCATCTATTGCAGAAATTTTTTGGGGGTATCCTGCAGATATGGATTCAATGAAAGAAGAACTAAATAAAAAAGAGATTGTTCTTGGAGGGTGTTTAGTTTCAGGACATGATGCAAAATGGGAATGCAATGATTGTGCTCATAGATGGGGAGATGCCAAACATAATGATGAATTAGACAACATTGATTCTTTTGATTATGATCAAGGATTTAACATCAATGAGGTATATGACCAATGAACACAGTTACAAAGTTTTTCTTTTGGAGTGCAGTAATCCTATTGGGATTTATCAATCCACTAATCAGCGTTGCAATGATTATTTTGTATTATTTACCAAAAATAATTTCAGACTTTACACAACCATGTGAAGAAGTAAAACTAGATTCTGGAATGAAATCATACTCAGACGATGTCTTGGAGGATATGAAATGATACAATGGGATAGAGATGAACTCATGAAAGGTCTAAGAGAATTAGTTTCAGAAATGGAATATTTAGTAAAGATAGATGATGTTGATGGTAAGAGTGGAGGTATCTGTACTACTAGTGAAGACGCTTGTATATTCAAAGGGATTCCACCATTTAATCATGATTTAGAATACGGTGAGATGTTACTCTCTGATAACGGAGATACTAATCCAAACCACAAAGGAATGCGAGTAAAAGAGATGTATACCTACGGAATACATCGAGAGATTTACAGTTGGCTTGAGGAAAGAGGATGGTATCCAGAATGGTATGACAGGGTTACATTGTATTTTTGGAAACACACAGAAGACTCTGATGAAGAAATTGTTGAGAATTTAGAAAATTATCAAATCTATCTTGATACTCATCCAATAGATGGTATCGAGGGCGAGATACTAGAAAAATTAAACAAACAATTTGGAGAGAAAAATGAGTAAAATCACATCTAAAGACTCTCACAAAAAGAGTCTCTCTGAAGCATTTGTCAATTCGTTTGGTGGATATCCTATTGGATATGGGTTGGGGATTGTCGTATTACCGCTATCTATGGGATGGTTTGAACAAGACCCACTTACTGCAAACTTGGCAATCACGTTTGTTTATGCATCAGTATCATTTGCACGAAGTTATTTTTTGAGAAGAATATTTGAAAGGTTTGGGATTGATGATAATTTTATCAGATTGGGTAAGAAAGGAATTTTGAAATTAGTAAAAGGAGTAAAAAGATAATTCTTTTTATGATGAAAATATGAGGTTATCAATATGACAAATATCACATTTCATGGAGGCGTAAATGATATCGGTGGAAACAAATTCCTTGTCGAATCAAAAGACACCAAAGTTTTCATGGATTTTGGAATGTCTTTTTCACAAGAGGGACAATTTTTCTCACAATTCTTAGGTCCTAGAACATCAAATAGCCTCAATGATCTTTTTGAGTTGGGAATTTTACCTAAAATTAAAGGGCTTTACAGGCGTGATTATGCAAAACATATGGATTTTGATGGAACAGAGGATACAGAAATTGATGCAATACTACTAACACATGCACATGTTGACCACTGTGCATACATTCCATATTTGAGAGAAGATATTCCAATTTACTGTTCAGAAGAATCAAAATTGATTATGCAGAATTTTGACGAGACAGGTTCTGATCAATATCTTACAGCAAAACAAAGATTTCAAATTTATGAAAACAACAAAGGTCTAATTTCCAGAGCATCAGGAGATAAGGTTGCAGTTCCAAGAAGGATAGAAACATTTGAGTCAGGAAAAAAATTCACTATTGATTCAATTGATGTAGAACCATTGCCTGTAGACCATTCAATTCCAGGAGTTCACGCATTTATTTTACATACTGCAAATGGTTCCATTGGAAATACTGCAGATTTACGATTCCATGGTAGACGAAAAGATGAAACACAAAAGTTTGTTGACAGATGTGCAGAATCTGATTTAGATGTATTACTATGTGAGGGAACTAGAGTTGATGCACCACCATCAATTACAGAATATGATGTTGAGGGAAAAATTTCAGACATTGTAAATAATACTAAAGGTTTAGCAATTTGTGGATATCCTATTAGGGATTTGGATAGACTACTATCATTTTACATTGCAGCAAAAAATACTAATCGTGATTTAGTGATTGATATGAAACAAGCATATCTGTTAAAATTATTTAGTGAATCAGAAAATTTGAAAGGAAAATATCCCGGACCAACTGATAAAAATATCAAAATTTACATTCAAAGAGGTTCTTGGGGATTAATTGATAAGGACATTGATGTATTTACAGAAAGACAACTTCATGCAGATTATGGAACATGGCAAAGAGAATTCCTAGACTATCCAAATGCAGTAGACTATAGGGATATTGCAAAAAATCAAAAACAATACATCTTTTATTGTTCAGACTTTAGATTACAAGATTTGATTGATGTAAAGCCTGCAGAAGGCTCTGCCTATATCAGGTCATTAACAGAGCCATTTAACACAGAAATGGAAATCAAAGAAGACCAGGTCAAAAATTGGTTTGTACATTTTGGTGTTATCAAAAGAGATGATGATTGGCATCAAATTCACGTTTCTGGGCACGGAGATGGAGAGCAAATCAAGCATGTTGTTGAAAATACCCATGCCAAAGCACTAGTTCCAATTCATACTGTTCATGATGAATATCATAAAAAATGGCACTCAAATGTGACTAGTGTGAATCAGCATGGAACATTTTCAGTTTAAAATAATATGAAGAAAATTGGCAAAGAAAAAAGAGACTCTAATTGATGAGGCAAAAAGAATCAAAGAAGAACTTGCAGAATTAAAAAGAAAAAAAGAAATCCAAAAAACATTTAGAAAAAAAACAACAAAACCTGCAAAGAAAAAAATAAAACGTGCAAAGGTAAAAACACGTAAAAAAATGCGTCGTGAGAAAATGATGAAATTAGATTCAAAAAATATTTACCTGAATTCAAAAATCTATGAAATCGTAAATAATAATCATACAATACATGTTGATAAAAACTCAGCATCAAGTTCAAATTCAGAAATTGTACGATGTATGATATTACATGCATTACGAAATAGTTTTGGAATTGAAAATCTAAAATCAGGAATACAAGAATATGAAAAAGAATTTAGAGTAAAAGAAACATCAAAAATACCGATAACACTAAACAATAGAATGTTTTTGATGGTATCAGTTTTTAAAAATAATTTTGAATTTAAGTCTCGAAAAACAATTACAACTTCACAGATATTGAATTCTTTGATATATTTTGCACACCAAAATAATTTCAATTATACGGTTATTCCTGAATACACTGATATTCTAAAAAGCTACAATAAAACAGAAAATGCACTTAGGAAAAAACGTAAGACAATTGATGAAACTGATCAAAATATGATTGAGGATAATTCCAAAGAAATTATCAGTACTGATGATCATGATGTAAAATCTAATGTTAACTATGCCCGATTAATTGAATATAACCCAAATGATGAAATTGAAAATTCAAGAAACAAAGAGATTCAAGAATTAGAAGAAAGACAAGACACTCTTAGAGAAATACTCGTAAAATTAGATTCAGAATTAAATAATTTAAAAATAAGTGAAGAAAAAATCAGAAACGAAATAATTCATGAAGAGAATTTTATTGAGAAAAGAGAAGGACATGGAATTTCTAAAATCTTCAAAAAATTTTCAAAGAAAGATAAACCTCTAGATGAATATTCAAAAAAATTCCTTAAAACAAAAAGTGATGAATTAATTCAAAATGAGATTAATAGTAAAAATAAACTAGATGAAATTAAAAAAACCGATGTTGAGATTAGAGTAATTGAAGCGGAAATTAAAAAAATTCATGAATTAGATGTAGAAATTGAGAAATTAGAAGAAAAAATTGTGGATGAAAGTGGATTAGATAGAGAAGAAGAGGAAACAGAAGAAGAGGAAACAGAAGAAGAGGAAACAGAAGAAGAGGAAACAGAAGAAGAGGAAACAGAAGAAGAGGAAACAGAAGAAGAGGAAACAGAAGAAGAGGAAACAGAAGAAGAGAATTCAACTAAAGGTGGGGTTTGTAAAAGAATTTGTAATCAATTCAAAGCGAAAAGACCTTCTAATGGAAAACGATATGATTCAGGACAAGCTCGTTGCCAAATTTGTGAACAATGGATAGATTATCATGGGGCTCATATGAAAAACAATATTCCCGCAACTGAATTTTCTGTTGGATGGTATTGTAATTGTTGTAATTACCGCGTTAGACAAAAACCTCGAAATAAAGTATACAAGGAAAAACTAGCAGATGATGTTGCAGCAAAAAAGGTAATTTTTGAATCCCTTAATCAAAATCCATGCTCAAAATGTGGTATAAAACCAACTGCAGATAATATCGAATCTATTTTTGGAATGAGGGTAAGTGGAGGAAAATCAATTAGACAAAGTTACTGTCGTGAATGTCGTAATTCTCATACTAAAAATGAGAATGAAAAGAAAAATCGTGAAAGAATTACCCAAAAAGAAATTGAAGGATTTGTAAATTTTAAGAATTTGATAAATCCACAACCATACACTAGTGTTTTACAAAAATTTGTTGTTTTAGCAAATCAATTTCCAAATGAATCAATAAAAGATATTTTTGAAAAAAGATACAGTATTGGAATTAAATCTCAAAACACAGTAAAAAATCAAAAATCAATCATCATGCATTTTAATGATTTCCTAGAATCTAAAAGTGAACAACCAATTTCAACTGGAACAAAAACTTCACAATTAAACAAATTAAAATCAAAATATCCATATTATGATAGTAAATTTGATAAATTTCGTGATCGTACTGACATACAATATCATTTGTTAGTATCTACAAAAAATCTCAAAGTTGCTGAATTTGTTTTAAGATGGGAGCATAATCATAAACAAAGAATAGCAAAAAAAACAGCATCAGAAATTTTAACTGATCCTGAAACTTTTTTGGTAAAAAATGAATTTGCCAAAGAAGATTTTGATGAAATCAAATTAGACCAAATCTTTGCAAATGATATGGAAATGAAAGTTTTAAAATATATTCTAGATAACGAGCCTGTAAATCCACATTTAATAGCAAAAAGTTTTCCAAAAGTGAATTTACCATTACTTGAAAGAGAGGAAAAAGTTCAATGGGACAAAAATGGTAGTGGTTGGGTTGTAACTCAAAAAATTAAAGAGAAATTTAATTAATTCTAAAAATCAATACTTGAAATTCTTTTTTAAATCATCAAGTTTTTTTCTATCATATATTGCTGTATCAAGTTCTTCAATTATTTTTTTCTGAGATTTGTATTTTTCCATTAAATCGATCATTCGAAGTAAAGCTATTTTAGAAAACTCCTCTAGTTTTTCTGAAACAATATTCAAATCCATTCTTTGGGAATTTACTGTAAAAGCTCTTTCTTTAGTTTCATGCAAATATCCGCTTCTAAATTTATAAGCAGTTTTCATAAAATTCCAAATCCATAAAATTTCATCATCATTTTTACCCAGTAATGATGCTAATCTATGAGATATTTTGAGCGTCGCATCACCAATATTTGGGACAAGTAATGATTCTAAACAAATAACATAATCCACGATTTTATCAACAGGTTTTCGATGATGAAAAGACATCCCAAATCTAGTGATTGAAGAATATAAGAAATCAGAATTTTCCAAAGAAAGTAAATCATCAAATATGTTATTAAAAAAAACTCCAAAACTTTTAGAAGATTTTGAATTTAATACACATTTTTTAGATGAAGCAGGTTTTTCATGACCACGTTCAACTAATTGCAATCCATCCACATTCCAATCTCTAGACGAGAAAGTATACAGATTACCAAATTGAGGATTTCCCTGTCCAAATAATTTTAACGTATTAACAACATTTTCAAAATTTTCTAAAGCAGTTTGAACAAAATTAGATTTCTTTTTACGTATGATTTTACATATTATCACATATCTCAATCTTTTTTGATGAGGTAGAATTTCTTTCAAAGGTAAATTATTAAGATTAACAATTTTTGAATATTCAAAATCATCAATTTTTTTAATCCATAAATTTGACGATAATTGTAATTCTGGAAAATCACCTTCTACATTGTATAAGGGGGTTAAATAATAATATGAAAAAAAATCATTACTTATGAAATTTTCAAATTTAGACAATACTTTTTTGAACTTTAAATTATCGAAAATAGTACCATATTCCATTAAATATTGGAATAAAAAATTAAAAAATTGTTCAGAAGATAATTCATCATAATCAATATCTATTTTGAATGTATTTTTAGATTCAATATTATCTATATTTGCTTTGAAGATATTTTTAATCACTTTAAAAAATGAATTTATTTTAGGATACTTGTTAATTCTTTTTTTTAATGTATGGATTAATTTATTATAATCAATAACAGTGATAGTCGTAGAACCTGTTAAAATGTTATTTTGAAAAACTGGTTTTTGAATTTGTTTTTGGTATAAGTTAAGTGAAGAATTAATTTCATTTTCACATAATTCTAATCCAGATTTTAAAAAATCTTTCAAATAATTTTTGTATAGTTGATCTTGTTTAGTCATTTTTCAATTCAGGTAAAGATTTTGTAGGAAATCCTATAGAGTTTATTTCTTCAGCTAATCTGTCCCCAAAAGAAGCTCTGAAATTATCAGTGACTACAACTTGAGGTTCTGCCTCTTTGACATATCTCAACAAATCAGTAAATTCTGCATGGTCATCTGATGCAATCCAACATTTGTTATCTCCTTGCATCATAGTGGCTTTACCAAATCCTCCCATCATAGCAACATTCGTCATTTGTCCTCTTTCTTCTTTTTTTGTAATAAGTGAATTTGATCTAAATTCAATCCAAGGGTAATTGTCATGAGTAATCTCATCAGCATCATAAGAATCTAAATCAATCATATCTTTCACATTAATCCCATATTTGTGATAAATTTGAGATAATTGATATTCAGTTTTAGATGATAAGAAAGGTACAGTTTCAGGAATATCCTTATGGTTTGATAAAAGATGCATGATATGTTGTAAACGTCCTCTATGGGCATGAACACATACAGGTTTTCCATTATCAATTGATTCAGTAATTACTTCAAGTAATCTTCTCTCTAAACTTGGATGATCAATTATTTTGTCAAATCGTGGATCACCATGAGTTGAATCAACTACCAACACATCACATTTTGGAGGGTGATCATCAGGGGATATGTCACCAGAATAAAGAATTTTTAATTTGTCATGTGTTTGAAGATAAACTTGACTAGAACCAAGCATATGTTTTGATTCTATTAATGTCAATAAATCTCCTTTACCATCATATTTTATCATTTGAGGGGAATCATAATCTATTTGATGAAATTGAGTTCTTCCAATATAGGTATCATCAGTGATTGTTTCTAATAATTCTCCAGTGATTTTTGAAGTGTAAACATCATATTGATGCATGCAAGTCTCAAAACTTTTTGAAATATGATCTGAATGAATATGGGTAAAAGCTGCTGCTTTGTATCCAGGTTCAAATCCATCGCAGACTAATGATTTTCCTAAACAAATTGCACCATCATCCGTGATATTTACTTGAGAGAAAAGTTCATCATTATTCATGATCCAAGTCCTCATTAGAAAATATATGGTCTATGACATCTTTTCTTAACAAATTATTAGAATCAGAATATTCTTTGATGAAAGTTTTTCCTTCTTTAGATAAATTAAGTCGCACATAATCATCATGAACTTTAATACCTTTAACAGAATCAGAAGGAAATTTTTTTGAAATTATTTTTATTGCAAATTCATTTAGTTCAATATTTTTTTCTTCAGATGCTTTCATCAAAGATTGAACAATAGGTGGTTGAATTCCACTAATAAAGAGAAAATGTTGTATTGTTATTGGTCGAGTTACATTTAGGACTTCCTTTATACAATCATCCATAGTTTTTTGTTCATTTCTATTTTTTAAACTCACAATTCCAATTATTTCATTTTTTGAAACAGGTCTAGGAACACTGTGTATAGCACCAACTAATTTTAAAACATCATTAGAATTTTTTAATTTAACTAATTCTTGAGCAGAAGTAAAAGAGATTTCTCCAGTTTCTTTGTTAGATTGACCCCAAATTACGATATCTTGAATTTCAGAAGGGAGTTGTAATAATCTTAAAAATGCTTTAATCATATCAGATTTTATGGGTAATCTTTTTTCAAGTTCTTTTTTATCATCATTTAATTCAGATAACAATAAGGAAATTTCATTTGCTACATCTAAAGGTCCAAGAGGTCTATCAGAATGAGATACATTAACACTTGCAAGTAACTTAGCTAATCGCTTTGGATTTTGCAGAATGGACATTAATTTTCAGAAGAATCTAATCCTTTATCGATTAATTCTACTGCAGCATCTTCAGTTTTATCGATTTTTTCATTTTGTTTGAATTTATCAATTCTAGACATTTGATCATCCGTTACCTCTATTGTAAATTCATTCAATTCAGTTCTTTGAACAGCCTTTTGACCAGCTTCTTTAGCACTTAACGTAGGTTCATGTTTTTTAATTTCAATGAATTTAGGTCTTGCTTGAGGAGATAGTTTTTGAATTTCTTCTGCTGTTTCTAGTAATACTTTAGGATCCACAACAGATTCATCCCCACCTAATGCATCTAGTGCTTTAATTGCATTAGAAACTGAAATTGTATTTGCTTTAACAGCATCTTTAGTTTCTTGAGGTAATCTTCCAATTGTAAGATATTTTCTTACAGTTTCCACAGTTAATCCTAATTCTTCTGCAACAGCTTTTGTTGTTCCATATCTATTCATGAAAATTTCTACAGAATCAACATAATCTGCACGTTTCATATCTTTACGTGCAGCATTTTCAACTACGGAAAGTCTTTTAGCTTGAAATTCATCTATATCTTCTTCTATAACATATGCCTTGATTGTTGACAGATTAAGAATTTCATGGGCCCTAAATCTTCTTTGACCATTTAACAACTCATATTTTCCGCCATCGATTTTTTTTACTACTATGGGACTAAGCAATCCATCCTTACGAATACTATGAACCAAATCGTCGTTTTCATCAACTTTAGTATCACGTTGACGTGCTTGACTAGCACCAATTGAAATGCTCTCCATAGGAATTACTGTTGGAGTATCAGGAATTATGCCCATGATAATATCACAATAAAGGGTGATAAAAGATTTAGGGTGATTTTAAAACTAAATTTTTTATAAAAAAATATTAAAAATCATATTGTATCAGAATCTAAAAATGTAGTAATCAAATGCCCACGCCATTCATTTCCACAATCAACGCATTTCCACTCAGGATCATACTTAGTCTTTAACTCAATATCATTTTTTTCAGAAAGAGAATCAATTAATTCTGATACGGGTTGTTCTAATTCAATTTCATTAATTTTTTCTGCTTGTTTTTTTGAATCACATTCAGGACATGATTTTCCATTATTTTCAGAGACCATTCGTTTTTGAACAGATCTATGAATCAACGGTTCAAATGAATCTTGTAAAAATTGTTTGAATAAAGAATTAAAAAGTTTAACAGTATCTTCATCAGATTTTTTTTGTATTCCATCTCCCATAATCCTCATAGTTCTAAAAATCAATTGAATAATTTCACTATATCTAAGAAGAGAGTAAGGGTGATGGATCATGTTTTTTATGTTCTTAGGAATTTTGTTGAATTCAATATAATCACTCACAAAGTCTTCAGGAATACCCAAGTTGGCAGAAATAATTTTATCATCACCAAATTTTTTCCAAGTATTAATAATTTCTTTTTTATTTAGTTTTGAAGAAGTCATATTATAATTAAAAAATAATATGTTAAAAACTTAGATCCGAATTTTTTCTAATGATTTCACCACAGTACAAATTTTGTTTACGACAAATTTAATTTCATTAAATTCATTGAATCTACCTAACCCAATCCTAATTGCATAATGAGTTATTTCTTCATCCAATCCCAATGCTAAGAGAACATGTGATGGTTCCACAATTTGTGTAGTACATGCAGAACCTGCAGAAATTGCAATCTCTTTTGATATTGAATTAATGATTGATTTACTTTCAATACCTTTGAAATACACATTGAGATTGTGAGATAGTCGTTTTGTAGGATGTCCATTTAGTTTACCACCAATTTTTTCAAATTCTGATAACATCAAATCAGTCCACTCTTTGAATTTTTTATTCTCTGAATCCATTTCTTTTTGACTAATCTCCATTGCTTTTCCAAATCCTACAATTCCTGGAACATTTAGAGTTCCTGAACGTATTCCTCGCTCTTGTCCTCCTCCATAGAATAATCCATCAGGTTTTACTCTAGGCTTTACTCCACGCACGTATAATGCCCCAATTCCCTTTGGACCATACATTTTGTGCGCAGAAAATGACATCAAATCGATATTCATTAATTCCACAATAACCGGAATGTGTCCTACTGCTTGTGCTGCATCTGTGTGAAAAATTACATCGTGTTTGTGGGCAATTTCTCCAATTGCTTCAACATCTGCAATTGTTCCAATCTCATTATTTGCAAACATTATGCTAATCATTACGGTATCATCAGTAATTGCATCCTCTAATTCTTTCAAATTAATTTCACCGTACTCATTGACTTTCAAGTAAGTTACTTTTTTTCCCAAACTCTCAAGATGTTTTGCTGTATCTAAAACTGCTTTGTGTTCTGTAACACATGTTATCAAGTGATTTCCTTTATCAGCATACTTGCTCATCGTGCCAATTAATGCAATATTATTTGATTCAGTAGCCCCTGATGTAAAAATAATCTCATCATGTCTTGCACCAATTCCATTTGCTATTGTTTCACGAGCATTCTCAACTGCAACTGATGCATCATAACCAAATGGATGGTCAAGGCTTGATGCATTACCAAATATCTCTGTAAAATATGGAATCATCTCATCCATTACTCTAGGGTCAACCGGAGTTGTTGCATGATGATCCAAATAAATTGGAAATTTTATGTCACTCATTTTTGCTCTAATTGAATAATATCATTAAAGTCTGACAAATCATTTATCCTTGGGAACAATGCTGCAGCTCCTCTATTCAGATGAGCTCTTGTCATTTTCTGTAATGTTTCAGAATCTTGTGATAAATTGTCTGTATGTAATCGATTAAGCATTAATGCCATGTAGATATTTTCATGTTCTCCAAACAAAATACTAGGTAGAATCTCCATTCCTTTTTCATCAAATTCATCTGGATTTGGAATAGATGGGTCATTGAGTGACAAACATAATCCATATCGTGCAAGTACGTTAATTCCAAGTCCTGTCTTGTGTTTTAGCTGACCATACAGATGTTGTGATCTCATATTGAATCGGAATCTGTTAAATTGCAATTACTTTCTCCCCTGAGTCATTCCAGAAATAGCCTGAATGCTGCTTTGTTTTGCCTTCTCCAGGCAGGTATTCCATGGCATATGAGCGTGATAGATATGGTTTCATCTTTGGATAGTATTTCTCATCAATTTCTGAATCAGTTGAAAATATCACAACTTGGTGAGATGCATATGGGAAGAATTTCTTTATCAAATTATCTCTATGTCCAATGTCTAGTCTTGCAAGTGGAGTATCTATCATAAATGGTAATGGTTTGCCTGATGTCTTTGCCAATGCTAACAACACTGCAGTTGCATACATTTGTTTTTCACCTTTAGATAGTAAATCTTTAGGAAATTCATTTGAATCTTTATCATACAAAATTATCTCAAATGTTTTTTTATCAACTGTAACTTTGGTGATGAGATTATCTTTGTGCATCAATCTCTGAACCTCTTCAAGTAAATATTGTTCTAGTAATTCTAATTTTCTAATTTTTAATTTCTCAATATATTCGTCTAGTACTTTTTGCACTTTAACTGCAAGTTCTGCTTGGGATTCAGCATTTTTATTTTTGTATTTGTCTGATAGTATGTTTCGTAATTTGAAATTGATCATGTTAATGTATGATATTTTCTTTGATAGTTTATTTTCTATGTGATTAATTTCATTTTCTAGTATTCCTTTTTCATTATGCATTCCATTTAGGTCATTAATTAGAGGACCTAGTTCATCATCATTTGGTGCATTAACTAGAGATACATCAACTCTTTGTAAATCATCAGTCACTATACTATATTCTTGAGAATTTTTCTCCAACCCTTCTAGATAACTTGATTTTAAATTATCAATAATTGATAAAATATTTTCATATTCTACTGTCGAATAATTAAACATACTAGAACCCTCGATATTTTTTGATTCAAATAGTTTGGAGATATTTTGAGTGATTTCTTTTCTTGCTTTCACATCAATTCCACCCCAAAGTTTTTTGGAATCAAGGGATGCAGTCAAGTCTTTTAATTTCTCATCAACAATTTCTTTTTCAAATTGTGCCTTTAGGATTTTTTGATCTTTTTGAATTTGAGATTTTAGTAATTTGACAGATTTTGGGGTTAGACAAAGAGGTAATGGTCCTGATAATTTTGCACGTAGTTCTGATTCTAAAACAGACTGGTTCATCATTAATTGTGATTTTTTGGTCTTGAGGTCCTCTCGTTTTGAGGCAAATCCACCTCCGATTTTTGAGATATTAGCCTCTTTTTCCTCAATTGCATCTAAAATCACGGCTAGTTCCTTCCTTTTTTGTATTAACGAATTTTCAAATTCATTTTTTTCCTGCTCGTTTTCATCACGCTCTGCCATGTGTCTATCGTGTTGTTCTTGGATTAGTTTAGCATCATCTTTCATGTTTCGCATGATATGCACTTTCAAATCTGAATGTAATTGATCAACTACATCTAATCCCAACAAACTATCAAAGGATGATTTTATTTCAATTTCTTCGTTTTCACCTTCTGCCATCTTTACAATTTTTTCACCATCAAAGAAAAATAATTTTGCAATTCCCCGTGGAATTAATTCCTCAATAAATGACTGCCATTGAGATTCCTCAACAGAATCTAGTCTTTTGCCATTTTTCTTTATCTTTAATTCCTCAATGATTCTGCCATCTTCATTTTTCCAGGTTCTATCAACGGTATAACCATCTACTTCACCATTGTGAAAATATTTGAAATCAATGATTATTGATGTGGAATCAGCAGAGGCTGTAGTTCCTAAAAATCTATGAATTTTATTTCCAAGAAATTTATCATATTCTTTTTTTGTGGTTTTTTTATCAAAAAATGATTTACCATAAAACCCAACTAGTATGGATTCAAACAAAGTTGTCTTTCCTGCACCATTTGTTCCTCCAATTAGTACAACTGGTTTATCAGAAGTTGTTTCTAAATTGAATTCTACTTTATCTCTATACACACCATAATTTTTCAGAGTAACTCTAGTCAGATGCATCTTCTGTCTCCTTTACTTTATTTGGATAAATTGAAGAGAATTCATTTTTTTCTGCTTTTTTAGCATGAATTTCTTTTTTAATTTCATCTAGTTTTTCAATGTCTCGCCATTCCTCAGATAATATCTTTCCAATTTTTGTAAAGACTTTGGAGTGTCTAGTCATTCCCTGTGAATCAAATTCTGCATGTAGTAATTTTGATACTAGTAATTTTGGAATTTTATTATCAACGCATACCTCATCTAGAATCTCTTGCTCAACGTTTGAAAATCCACCAAGGTCTTCTTGAAATGGTGCAATTACCTCACCTGTAACTTCCTTACAAATTTGATATACTGAATTTTCCCAATCTCCTTGCTCCATTCTCCATATACGTTGAATTTCATGCAGTTCATCCTCTAGTATTAGTCGCATTTTTGGGTCTGGACCATTTTTTTGTACACTGTTTTGAGCCTCTAGTAATTTTCTCAAGAATTTTCTTCTGTAATCCATCTTGTATGGTCCTGGTATAATTTTATCAGAACTTTCTGTTTGAAGCATAACTTTACCATCTCTTCTTTTGAATTCTCTAAAATCTAATTTCTTTTCAGGTTCTTGTGTATCTTTAAGGTCTTGTCGTAAATTAAGTAACGGCTCCATCCAATTTTCACCTGAATCAATTAGATTCTCCATGGAACGATCCCTATCAACTACAGTACAAACCCAACAACCAAATCTAGAATTTCCACATGATGGAGTACTTGAATCTACCACCAATGGACATTCTGCAGCATCAGCATTCTGATACAATGCAAGTAAGTCTCTGTTATTTCCACCCCATGGATTTTTGTTTTGTAATAGATAATTCCAAACATCTTCTGTGATAAAATCTCGTAGTGGAGTATACACATAGGTCTGTGCAAATTTTGAATGCCTTGACAAATAACTTCCCTTTATCTCATAGAGATTCATTAGTTGTGCACGAGAACCACTCTCGTCTTTTCTTGTTCCAAGACATACGATTGCCTCACCATACTCTGAAACTTTATCATTAATGAAACGGTCTGCATTTCTAATTTTCAATCTATCAGTACACCATCGGAAATTGTTTGTCGGTGCGGGGTATCCTAATCCTAAAAGACAAACCCAAAAAGAGTCTTTAATTTCGGGTTGAACTAAATTTGTACTAATTGGTAATCCATCTTTTTTTGCTGCTTTTTCCATCATGTCAAGGGTTGATATTATTTGCTCAACAATTTTTGGTGATTCTACCAAAGTATCAGATGATATAATGTAGATTTTTTTCTGTCTCTTGTCTTTGGGTAGTTCTTTGAGGGCATGCCAGATTAGTTGTACCATACATGTAGAGTCCTTACCTCCTGAAAATCCAAGAATCCATGGACGATTGTCAGATAGATATACCTCACGTATTTCTTCGTAAATTTGCTTTAATGAGCGTGATTTGAACACAGATTCAACTGTCATTTGGTTTTTTCCTGGTTTTCAAAATCATCTAGAGTTGTGTTTGAGCCGCATTTGAGTAAAATGTAATCTGCTGCCTTTTTGATTCCAATTTTATTTTTGACCATCTGATGTTCGTTCATAATTTTTCCTTGCCAAACAGGATCATCTCTCTCCCATGGTATTGTTTTGAGTTTCTTTAACATATTTTTCCAATCAACATGTTGAGTAACTAACACATGTCCTGCAATACCAATTGCATTTAGAACATTGGTATATGCATGGACATATTGTTTTCTCAAATCAGAAGGGTGAACGTCTGTTTCTTTGTCCAATAGTAATTGCCAATCAGGCATATTCTTTGATACGGTATCCCAGAAATCTTTTGCTAACTGTTGATTCTCTTTTGAGATTGACTTTGTTCTTAATTTTAGTAGATACCGTGTTGCATCTGCTAATCCATTTAATGTAAAGAAATTTTTAGAACGAGGAGAAATACTTGCTCTTTCTACTTCTGTTCGTCCATTAAAGACATCAATGTCTGCAATTAGATTTTTCATAAATGTTCCATATGGATTTCTATGATCATATAGTAATCCTAATGATTTTGTAGGTTTTACTGCATGTTTGTTTAAATCTGAAAATATTTGTTGACTGCGCTTTAGTCCTTCGTCTGAGAAAAATACAACTGAAACTTTTTCATTTTGAAATTCTTTATGTTTTGAATATACTTCTTTGATTGCAGCACATCTGTGTTGTCCATCATTGATTAGTAATGGTGAATCCATGTGTATAGTTAATGTTCCAGTTCGTCCCAACTCTCCTGACCCTGGCACTGGTTGAAACGTCATGTTACCTCCAACTGAAACTGTAATGGATGAAAAAACATAGTTGTTAGGATTCTGAATAATATAATTTGCAATTTGTGGAACTCGTGATTCTCTAATTATTCTCTGAGCCCTTTGGTCAGCCTTTATTGTTGGGTCATCAAACTTGAAGTGTTCTGAAATTGTCTTAAATGAAACCATTGCAGAATAGAATTCTTTTCCTGCCTGAACCCCTCGTACTGCATCAAAGACCATGAGCCCTGTTTCTTTGTCTGTTTCCCTGGTCAGTGGGCGTACCATGCCTGTCAATTTTGTATGTAAGTTATAACCCTTCTGTATGTAAGTTGTAAAACTTGAAGCTAGTTTTGAAAATAATGTCGATTTTTATTCTATTTGATCGCTAGGCGATTATAGTTTTGATAGTTTTTTGATATCTGCAGAGGTTAATTCTAACGTCATTTTGGCAGCATCTGGATGTTTCACATTTTCTCCTTTATGGAAGAATTTGATAACTGTCTTTCCGCCTGTCTTTTTTGCCTCATATGGATATCCACCAATGGTATCTCTCATGGATTTTATTCACTAGGTCTAGTTTATAGAGTTTTAGAAAATAAAATTTGGCGGAAAATAGGCATAGATTATGCATAAAATATGCGCAAAACATGTATTTTAAAAAAAATACCAACCCATAGTATGTTGCGTTTTAACGTTAAATTTACAAAAATTATTTTCTGATTTGATATGAATTAATTATTGACGTTATGTAACGTTAATAATTATTCTACTATAAAATAATAAAAAAAATAAAATAAAAAAATAAAACCATCTCTACTAACATATACTAAATTTTTACAGGCCGGCGTATCATTAACATATGTTACACTACATGTTCTAATTTCATCTCCTCAAATGTACATAATGGGAATTCTTCCAAATGTTCTAACAACAATGTAACTTGTAAAACCAGGGATGTATGTTCAATATCATTTTGTGGTATTGTTAGTGTAATGTTGTGATTTTTACATTTTATTTTTTTGCCCATAAATGCAATGCTTCAAAGTAGAATTTAACCAAATGGTATATTTTTAGAAAAAAAGTTTAGAAAATGACTGAATGGTTAAATAGGTAACTTTTTTTGCTTTAAAAAAATTAAGGAATGATTTGTTTTTGTTTTAGAATAGTTAGCATACTTTTTTGTGTTTGAATGTTAGTTTTTTGTTGTTGTTCTAAACTTCTTATTTTTTCTTGTAACTGTTCTGTGTTTTCAAATCCCTTTACAAACCCTGTAAAGTTTGTAAAGACGTTGAGTCTCTTTGATGCTTTGGAATATTCATCACGCATGGTTTCTGGGTATAGTGAATGTTGTTTTTCGTAACTATCCTTTGGTTTATGCCCAATGAAATGGTCTGTTAGGTCGTATCTTACGCCTGAATCAATTAGTGTTGATTTTAACAAGTCACGCATTTCATGTGAATTGATTTTGTATCTAGTTTGCATGTATCCTGTGATTTCTTTTTTTAATCCTGCATTTTCTGCCAATTTTTTAAGACTAGAACCTACCCATTTGTCTGAAATTGGTTCGTTTCTTTGATTAAGAAATAGTGGTTGGTCATTTGTCATTTCTATTCCTGTTTTGTCTTTTCTAAACACCAGATATCTCTGAATTGCAACTATAGCATCCAAATCTAGGAATCCTGTATGTGTGTAATCTGTTTTCATTCGTGTTATTTTGATTGGTACAGGACATTTCTCTAGATTCCATTCATCATATTCTGGTGTCCCAAAGTATTTGATAAGTTGTTTCCATACTTGAAAGTTGAATCTATCAACAAGGGTTGATGTATCTAGTCCTCTATGTAATTTACACAAGAAAACTGCCTTTTGTAATAGACTAGGTTTTCCTTCAACTAGTAAATTCATGAATTCATCTAAACTTAGACTAGGTTGTTCATCTTCTCCATTAGTTGTTCGATACTTTGTGGTAAGGTCAAATCTGAAAACTAGTGGTTCATCATTTTTTTCAAAGTATGACTTTATTGCACCATAGTCTATTTTCATAGAACCTGCTCTTTTTCCATCATGTTTTGGGTCTAGCAAATATTTCTTGATTACCTTAATGTAATCAGATGCTATACTGTATGGTTCTTGTTTCATTTTTAGCAAATGCTCCACACTATCAATACTTACAAAATCACGTTCTCGCTTGAAAGTGTCCTTTCCTGTTTGGATTTGTATATTGAATTCAAACTTTTTTCCCGAAATCCAGTTGTTAAAATGCCATAGTCTATACGAATATGCACTTGCTGTTCCAACCAATTTCTTTGGATCAATGTTTTTGTAACGAGACCCGCGAAGTTGGTCGGAATGATACTGGATAGTTTCTAGTTTGCAAAACTCGTCATATGGCATTGCTATGCCCTTTTCTTGTGGGTCAGATTCAACCATCATGCCTATTTTCTTGCCTATTGCAAAACTGTGGTATGTTAGCATTCGATTTGTCTGAAATAATCGCGGTTTTGTGGTAAATTCGTTGAGATGTTTTGTTGTAAATTCATGTGGATTTACTTTGTCGCCTTTGCGTAATGTTTCCAAACATTTTCTGTATTGATTTTTGATTTTTATTCCATAATCTTTTTTTGTATCAAAGTCCTCAATTACGTTATAGTACTGTTTTACCATGTACTGGGTCTGAGTACCGCACTAGAATTTAACTAATCAGTCTGTCCGAATAAACCCTTAAAATGGTAATTAATTGCCAGGTTATTGCGCCCATAGCTCAGCATGGATAGAGTGTCGGACTTCTAATCCGATGGTCAAGGGATCGAAGCCCTTTGGGCGCGTTTAACAAAATTATT
>Ga0233439_10001999_pt1 | contig 23939 bp, 20 predicted proteins | sample SI_123_September_6_FD_182713 | JGI IMG/M metagenome (GOLD analysis project Ga0233439, IMG submission 182713) | Seawater microbial communities from Saanich Inlet, British Columbia, Canada - SI_123_September2016_100_MG | ecosystem: Environmental > Aquatic > Marine > Inlet | place: Canada: British... | reverse complement strand
AATTTCCATTCGTGAATATTTTCCCCGGCCGATAAGTTGTGTTCTTGATAGTTTTTCGGATCACACATTGCAATGGCCATGAACGGAAATTGGGGGAGGGCATCTTCCGGGCCTATCACAGGACTCATTAGATTTTCTTCATGGTCGGGATGTTCGTGATTAAGGTTGATCAATTTTCCATCATTTTCTGGGTCAGCCCAAAGAAACTCGGGGTTTTCAGCAAGACCTTCGACAATAGCTTCACCATTGCGCTTGTACCAATTGGTGGTCCCCAAACCAATTACGGGCCACTCTTTGTCAAAGTTTGAGGTTTCCTGAGTAAGCTCTTCGATTTTTGAAAAATGAAAAAAATCTCCCTTCAACAAACGTTCTACTGTGTTGAAGGCCAGGATGATGGATCGTTTGTCACTAATTATCTGGACCATAATTACTCTTTAGATGGGTCGGCCTCTTTGGAGGTCGACGAGATAGCACCTTGGGGTTGTTGTTGAGTGAGACAGTGGATACCACCCAGCCCCCAGATGAGAATTTTGCAAGGTATCGGGATGATTTTTCGTTCAGGAAACAAAGGAGAAATAATATCCAGAGCCTTCTTGTCGTTAGGGTGTTCGTAAACGGGAACAAGTACTGCATTGTTGGTAATATAAAAGTTTGCGTAACTGGCAGGAAGACGTTCTTCTTCGGAACCTACATACCCCGGCATGGGAAGAGGAATAATCTGGAATGGATTTCCGTCCTGGTCTTTAGCCGCTTTTAGACGATCATAGTTTTGTTTTAGTCCTATATAGTTTGCGTCCTTTTCATCCTCTTCAAAAGAACAAACAATGGTAGTAGGGTTTACAAAGCGGGCTAGGTTGTCGATATGTCCATCCGTATCATCACCTACTAAATCGCCACTTAACCAAATGATTTTTGACACCCCTAGATAATTTTTTAAAAATTCTTCCATACGCTCCCGACGTATGCCGTCATTGCGGTTGGGATTTAGGACACAGGAGTCGGTGGTCAAACAAGTCCCAAGACCATTTACCTCTATCGCTCCCCCCTCCAAAACGATTTCTGGTTTGAATTTTGGAAACCCCATTTGTTCTGCAATAATGCTGGTTACCAGGTCATCAAGTTCCCACTTATATTTTCGACCCCAGGAATCAAAATCCCAATCATTAATAGCTATCTCCCTGCAACCTTCTATTTCTCGAACCAGAAAATTGGGGCCGTAGTCTCGGATCCATGAATCATTGGTGGGAATGTCATACAGGAAAACCTGACTCATATTCACTCCGTTGGTCTGGAGTGTGCTTTGAAGTTCATCCTCTGCAGGTTTATCCTGAATCAGAATATGCGCATGCTCTCCCTGTGTGATGGCCTGGATGATTTGAAGGTAGTCGAACTCAACTTGTTCCATATCCTGACCGGGCCAGGTTTCCAGATTGTGAGGCCAAGTCAGCCAGGTGCCTGCGTGCGGTTCCCATTCTGCTGGCATGCGATAGTTATGGGGAATATCATTCATCGGCATCAATATATAATTTAGAGATATCCTGATAGGCATCTACCCTTCGGTCTCTTAAGAAGGGCCAATTTTGCCTCGTTGAATCTATCTCTGGCAGGGAACATTGAGCAATAACAATCTGTGGATCTTTTTCTGCCTGTCCGATCACGTTTCCAAAAGGATTACAAATAAAGGATCGCCCCCAGAAGGTCAGAGATTTTTCCCTGCCAACGCGGTTCACTGAGCCTAAAAATACTCCGTTTGAAATTGCGTGAGATTTTTGTATGGTTTCCCAAGCCGCAATCTGTTGTTTAGACTCTTTTGCATCTTCATCCTGATAGCCGATGGCAGTTGGGTAGAATAGAAATTGTGCTCCAGAAAGGACGGTTAACCGTGCCGCCTCCGGGAACCATTGATCCCAGCATATCAGGACTCCAACCCTTCCGTACCGGGTGGCATAGCTTTTAAACCCGGTATCTCCAGGAGTGAAATAATATTTTTCAAAAAAACAGGGGTCATCAGGGATATGCATTTTACGATAGGTTCCTGCAATGCTCCCATCTGCGTCAATGACAAGGGCGGTGTTATGGTAAATACCCTGCGCCCGTTTCTCAAAAACAGGGACAATCAATACAACTTTCAGCTCCTTGGCCAACTTTGAAAGAGTTTTACTCGCTGGGCTTGGCAGGGATTCTGCCAAAGAAAAATTTTGCGCATCTTCAGTCTGGCAAAAATAGGGGGTTAAAAACAGTTCTGGAAGACAAATTATTTGCGCCCCCTTTTTCGAAGCAGATCGAATTGAATCTATCGCACTTTTTAAATTTTTGTCCGGGTTAGGGGAACAGGCCATTTGAATGAGGCCCACCGATATAGTCGATGTGTTAATTCCATTATTTTTCATGAATACTCTAATAGAAAATAGTAATTTCGACCCATGGAGTTTGGTATGATAAAATACTATAACATGATAGCGGTTTTCCTCCCTAGCGTCCGCTTTAAATTTAATACCTCTTTTATTGATGATAAATTATGTGGATCAAACGAGAATTCAGAGATTACTACAAGCCAAAATTGAGGCGAGAGTTGAAGAGGGACCCTAGTCCAGAAGAAATGGATGAGCGTTTCGAGGAAATTTATAGCCAGGTTAATTGTGTCCTGCTTGCGGGTGTATTGGAAGGGGTCGCTATCTACTTTTATGAGATTGCAAAAATTACCAAAGAAGAGCTGGATGGCTTCAGAGACCGACCTGAAGAATACCTCTTTGAACGTTTTGGCGGGGGAAATTTCAAACTAAACTTCTATGAAGGACCCTCTTTTATTGTTTGTGTCAACTTTAAACCCAAGGGTGAACCCAAGTGGCTTGCCCTGCTCCCCGAAAAAGTAGGTTCTAATCCTAAGCCTGCCTGATCCATCCTGAGTTAATTAATTTCAAATATGACGGTAATACCTACTATTGAGAGTGGAGATTTTTCGGCCCAAGCCCGCCTTGTTCATAATTGGACGGAAGAGGCAGGCGACCCCATTGTTGTTGAAGGCTTGAGAGGTTCTTCGCGCGCCTTTTTTCTGTCGAAACTGATTAATACACAAAAGCGTCCTGTAGTTATTTTTACTGCAGATCAAAACCGAGGCGAAGCTTTACTGGAAGATCTAAAATATTTTTTTCGTTATGAAAAAATAAAAATGAAGCCGTGTTTTTTCCCTGCTTGGGAACTTCTACCCTATGAACCACTTTCTCCATTAAACGAGATATCTGGAGAAAGGCTGGATATTCTCAACCGGCTTCGAACCGGAGAGCCGTTGATTCTAGTTATTCCTTTAGAAGCTGGTCTGCAAAAGGTCATGCCTCGATTGGTATTGGAAAAACTGATTCTTTCTATAAAACGTGGAATGAGTTTGGAGCGGGAGTTTTTGGAGGCCTGCCTGTCAGAAAATGGTTTTACCCGTTCCCCATTGGTTGAAAATAGAGGGGAGTTTAGCGTTCGTGGAGATATTGTTGATTTCTATCAACCTGGACGGATGAATCCGCTTCGAATCGAGTTTTTTGGTGATGAAGTAGAGTCCATTCGTGAGTTTGATGCACTATCCCAGGTCTCGTTCAATGAAATGGTAGCGGTTAATATTCTTCCTGTGAGAGAGCTTTGTCTGAGCCAGGTTGAAAAGGAACTGGGAATAGAGGCTCTCAAAGACTTTGCCGAAAAAAATGATTGTGACCGTTTTGCCCTTAAGGAAATTCTGGAAAAAATTGAACATCTCGGGGCGTTTTCCGGAATGGAATATCTGGCCCCTTTTTTCTATAAAAAATGCGAATCACTTTTTGATTATTTACCTGCAGACTCTCTAATTGTGCTTGAAGAGGAGGATCAGCTCCAAACTAAATCTGAGCAATTCCAGGATCTCATTGATACAGAATATCACTCAGTAATGGAGAGAGGTGATGTTGCGGCCTTCCCTAATGATCTTTATTTATCTATTGATGAACTCAAAAAATATGTTTCAGAGTTCAAGGGTTGTGTTTCCTTGAACACGTTGAAGGTGTCAGGAGATGAAGTGGGCCGGACCTTGAAAATGGAAGTGAAACCTATTCCAGCATTGGCGGGAATGTTTGAAACCTTTAGTCAACAGGTTGTTAAATGGCAAAAAGAGGAAAATAAAGTGGTAGTGGTTGCCCCCACCAAGGGGCAGGTCCGCCGTATTCATGAGTTACTTTATGATTGGGGCCTGGAAATAGATGTTGACCTTGGAAGGGTGAGTGAAGGTTTCCAATTAGTCTCCGCTCGTCAAGTTTTTATCGCAGAGCACGAGATTTTTGGGATCACTCACAAACACAGACACCGTAGAAAACCTCGCTCGCAAGCTTTTCAAAGAGGACTTAAAGATTTAAAAGAAGGTGATTTTCTGGTGCATATTGATTATGGCATTGGTTTGTATCAGAGAACAAAAGAACTCCAAACCGGGGTAGGAGGCGGAGAGTTTTTAGAAATTCTCTATGCTGATGACGAAAAGCTTTATTTGCCTATGGAGGCATTGGGGCTTGTTCAAAAATTTGTAGGGTCAACAGAATCTCCACCCCCATTGAGTAAAATGGGGGGAGCCGCCTGGAAACGCCAAAAGAAAAAAGTCAAAGAAGCGATTCAAGAAATGGCCGAGGATTTACTGAAGCTTTATGCCTCACGGGAACTCACGAAAGGGCATTCTTTTTCACATAATACTATTTTAATGCGGGAATTTGCAGACGCATTTGAATATGAGGAAACCGAAGATCAGTTGAAAGCCATTGAGGAGGTCGAAGAGGATTTAGAAAAAGAAAAGCCCACCGATAGGTTGATTTGTGGAGATGTCGGCTACGGGAAAACAGAGGTCGCCATGAGAGCGGCTTTCAAAGTTGTTCTGGATAAAAAACAGGTTGCTGTACTTGTGCCAACTACTATTCTTGCTCAACAACATTTGCAGACATTTCGAGAGCGATTCCATGAGTACCCGGTAAATATTGATATGGTCAACAGGTTTCGCACTCCTCGGGAACAAAAAGAGACTCTGGCTCAATTGAAAAAAGGTAATGTTGATATTATTATTGGAACACATCGGTTATTGTCGAAGGATGTTGAATTTGCCTCGCTGGGATTAATTGTCATTGACGAAGAACAACGATTTGGAGTCAAGCATAAAGAGAAACTGAAGAAGCTTAGAAACTCTGTGGATATCCTCACTCTTACCGCAACACCGATTCCCCGGACTCTACATTTTTCCTTGATGGGAGTGCGTGATTTAAGCGTTATTGAAACACCACCCGTTGACCGCCTTGCGGTAAAAACTTTTATTCGAAAGTTTGATGAAAAAGTAATCCGCGAGGCCATAATGCGTGAAATTGATCGGGGTGGTCAGGTGTTTTTTGTCCATAATAAAATTCATAGCATACATTCCATTGGTGAAATGATTCGGAGAATGATTCCCGATTTGAGAATAGCCATTGCCCATGGCCAATTACCGGAACATCAATTAGAAGGTGTAATGAAAAAATTTATGGATAAAGAAGTAGATCTTTTGCTTTGTACGTCCATTATTGAGTCCGGACTCGATATCCCTTCTGCCAATACAATAATAATTAATCGTGCCGACCAGTTTGGTTTGGCTCAACTTTACCAATTGCGTGGAAGGGTGGGGCGGTACAAACATCAGGCTTATGCCTATATGTTAATTCCTGGGACAGGTGGTTTGAAAGACGAAGCCCGTAAGCGTCTCAGCGCGATCGAGGAAATGAGCGAACTTGGAGCAGGGTTCCAGCTCTCGGCTCGGGATATGGAAATACGCGGAGTGGGTAATATGCTCGGACATAATCAATCAGGGCATATCGCATCAGTAGGATTTGATCTGTATTGCAAGCTGGTCGAGGATATGGTTAAAGATATCCGTGGCAAAAAAACTGATCTCCATATTGAGACAGAACTGGATTTGATGGTTAAAGGTTTTATTCCAAAGGATTATGTTTCAGATTTGAACCAGCGTTTGGATTTTTATCGTAGGATACAGGTAGCCAGTGAGCATGAAGAAGCCATGGCGGTAGCGAGTGAGCTGGCCGATAGATATGGTCCGCATCCTGAGCCAGTGGCAAAACTCCTGGCCCTTTTGGAAATACGTATTCTTTGTCAAAAAATTCATATATCAAAAGTCGAACTCAAACAGGGTGATGTCTACATGCATCTTTTGCCGACAACGACTATCAATCCGCAAATATTAACTTCTTTATTCGATAAACGTTTAAGTATGGAATCGGAGTACAAGGTTAAAGTTCGCCTGGATCGTAAGGGATGGAAAGCGGACCTGAATCTTATAGGGAATTACCTGGAAAGGCTGGCGAACTCGTTGCACCAAGTTGAGGAGGGAGTTTCAATTGATTAAATGGTTTTATGGTGTTGTTTTGGGGTTGAGCTTATGTTTTGCATCATGCTCAAATAATTCCTCATCTTCAGACGAATTACATGGAAACGAGTCCATCGTTATTATAAATAATGAAAAAATATCTTTGGAACAGTTCAAATTAGAATTCAAATTGCAAAAAAAGAAATTTCGTGTACATGGAACTAAAGAAATTACCTCAGAAGAAATTGCTTGGCTCAAAAATAGGGTTTTGGAACAAGTTATTCATAACAGCCTTCTAAGTCAGGAAGTCAAAAGAAATGGAATCGGGATCAGTCAGGAAGAGCTTAATGAAGCATTGTTGAAAGCGGAAACTGGTTATTCTGAGGACTCATTTCAAAAACAATTGGATTTTGAAGGTTTAACCCGCAAGGAATGGGAAAATATTATAGAAAACAACTTGTTAATAAATAAATTGATTAGCAATTTGGTCAATAGTAAAGTGTCAGTAAGTGAATCAGAAATGCATCGTTATTTTGAGGAAAATGAATCGAAATTTCATAAAGGCGAACAGGTAAAAGCCCTACATATTATGGTAGAGACGGAGGAGGAAATCCGTACGATTCAAAAAGAACTGCAGTCGAAGCAAAAAGATTTCTCTGCACTTGCCAAAGAATTTTCTCTGGGACCGGAAGGGACTGACGGTGGGGATTTGGGGTATTTTGAAGCGGGGCAGATGCCGGAAGAATTTGATAATGTTTTTAAGCTTAAAATTAATGGTGTCAGTGACATAATCAGGACCCCTTATGGCTTCCATCTTTTTAAGGTCGTTGATAAAATTGAAGAGCGAAAAATGAGCTTTGAAGAATCCAAAAAACAGGTCGAAAAAATTTTGCTGGAAGAACTCCAGGGTTCTGCATTCCAAAAGTGGCTGGTTCAGCTAAAAGATAAGTCTGAAATTGAGATCAAATATGAATTGCTTGAAAAAATTAAATAGAGTTAGTCCCGTATTATTGCTCGTTGCGTTAATATTTTGTGTGCCCCTGTCTGTGCAGGCATCGATTCTGGATAAGGTGGTAGCTAAGGTAAATAGTGAAATTATTACTTTAAGCTTTGTTGAAGAACGCGCAGGTTTGTTGAGACAAAAATACGCAAATGCTCTTGAGATACCTTCAGAAAAAAAATTATTAAAAGAAGCGTTGAACATGATTGTCGATGAAAAGCTTCAGATTCAGGAAGGAAAAAAAATCGGGTTTATAATAGATGAGGATTCTGTAGATAGGGCGGTTGAGGAGATTAAAAAGAAGAATAATATTGGGGAAGGGCAATTAGAAGAAATGCTGGAGCGAGAAGGGAGAAGCCTGAAAACATATAAAAACCATATTCGTGATCAAATAATGGTGTCTAAAATAACCCGATTTGAAGTTGGTAACCGGGTAAAGGTCAGCGATAAAAGTTTAGTTAAATATTATAAGGAACATCAGAAAGAGCATTGGCAGGAAGGTAAGGTAAAAGCCCGACATATTCTTTTTATAGCAGAAAGAGGTTCATCAGAAAAGATTAGGCGTGAGAAATTAAAGCAGGCAAATACTGTTCTCCGAGAAATTCTTGGCGGTGAAGATTTTGTGAAACTTGCCAAGGAAAATTCGGAAGATGTTTCCGCTAGTAATGGTGGTGACTTAGGCTATGTGGAAAAAGGTAAAATGGTTCCTGAGTTTGAAGATTCGGTCTTCAGTTTGAAGGAAGGCCAAGTAAGCGGAATTGTGGAAACTCAATATGGTTATCATATTATTAAGGTTGAGGAAATTTTGCCTGGAAAAACTTTGACTTTCCAGGAAGCCAAGGAGCAAATTTATCAGATTCTTGCAATGCAAAAACAAGAACAAGCTTATAAGGATTGGATGAATGAATTAAAAGAATCTGCTTTTATCGAACTGACCTTGTTTGAGGACGCCTCTCATGAAGTAGATCTTGCTTCCAGAGAAACTGAAAAGAAAAATAGTAACATTAAATCTGAGGAAGAGAGAGAGTTTGGCTCGAAAGCCAGACCTCGGCAAAAAGATTTACAGAAAACGTGGGAGGAAATGTATAAGTCTGTGGAGAAGGCAAAGAGAAAACGTGAGTTCGTGAAAGATTCCGGTCTTGAATCTCTGGAACAAAAACTTGTGAAAATAAAAGATCTGCGCGATCAAAAAAAGATATCTGAGCAGGAATATCAAAGGCGGAAAGAGTTGCTTCTGAAAGGGCTCTAGTTTTCCTGTGGGAAATTTGATTTATGGCACTTCTTTTTAATTCTTGATTTTTTCTTCCCTGTCAAAATAGAATAAATCTTAGGTTACATTGTAGCTAAAGCCGGATCAGGTTCCTTCGGTGGTTTTGAGACTTTAGAGTCGGGGACTGTCTGTGGAGTTCTTATGTTTTCTTTGTTGGTGTAAACGGTATTGCCATAAAATATGTCGGCGTCTTCGTTTTGCTCTTTTGTGTTTTTAGAATTAAAGTTAAACTTTATTAGAGTAATTAATGTCATAAAAACTAATCCGGCTCCGAACGCAATAAACACGAGACTTTTCATTGAAGAGCCAAGAAAAACTGCCGGTTCCACATTCGATAACGAAAAATCCAGGCTCCTCGGTTTTGAGGTTTTGATTAGCTCCAGTTCATTGAATTTTCTTGAATTGTCGTTATATAAGTTTGCTAAAGCCGTTTCTTTTTTAATAAGGTTTCGTTCCTCAAGTTTCTTTTCTGTTATCTGAATTTCCAGTCTGCTGGAAGCTTTCTCATATTGCTTGATTTTCTCTTTCAGTAATTTTATTTGATGCTTTTTCTTAAGGATGTCAGCATTTTCAAATACCTGACTTTGTTCGTTGGGTTCTAATTTCAATTCACCACTCACCATTTTCCCTGTTAGGGATATTTTCTTTTCTAGTGTTTTGAGATATGTTTCATAAGAAAAAATTGCCTCCTGCAAGCTGGTATAAACTGGATTGAATATTTTGCCATTTTGGGTGCGTGGTATATCACCTTCAAGTCCGCTGGCATGATTTGCAGAAAGAGTAATCACCTTTGGTTGATGGTCTCGCAGTTTTTTGTATTCGCTTAAAGTTTCTTTCGCTGAATAAAAATCTTCCTTAAGTTTTAAGTTTTTGGATTTATATCGTGCTAGTCTCTTTGCTTTTTCCAGAAAGATAGTGCTTGGGTCAATTTGATTCATTATTTCTTCTGATTTGCTATTTGTCACTGCAATCAGACGATGTATAGATTGCAACTCCAATTCTTTGTTGCGAGTGTTATAATTTTTTTTGAAGTCTGTCAGCCTCTTTTTATTCTCCTCCCACTTTGATTTGCTAATTTGTAATTGATTTTGTTTTTCAGAGTATTCGCTTAATAGTTGTTCGCTATTGAATTCGGGGAAATTGTTTTCCAATGCATTCTGCCAAGTATTTGCAATTTTATTTGCAGCGACAGGGTTTGTGTGGCGGACAAAAAGAGTCAATTTGATAGCTGATGTAGTAAAAGCTCCAATGGGTTGAATAGTATTAGATTGCACGTGGAGACTGGTATTCAAATCATTAAAGGTCAGAATTTTACCCCGAAACGTTTTATCTTGAGGTAGCTTCCGCAGAATATATTGTATGATTTTTGGGCTTTTGGCGAATTTTTCATAATATTCCGCTGGCCAAACCTTTTGTTGCGCATAAATATTATTATTGGATTGTAATACGAATGCAGTTTTTCTAGTCTCATAGTACTTGGGTTGTAGTAATGAGAATAAAACACTGGCGATTACAATTAATACTGTATAAAACAAAATTTGCTTCTTTTTTTTCCAGATGATTTCCATCATTGGAAGTAGGTCTACCTCTGAATTTTCCATTCCAAACCTAAATTAAGTGATGTTTTTACTTATTTTTTTATCGGAATATTTGTTTAGAACTTAAATATTTTGGTACAGATTCCCTGTTCTGAACTTAATCGGTTTAATCAACCTGTGTTATTGCCCCAAAAGTGGTTCTCTTTTGCACTATTTTCTTCCCTTAAAGTCGAGAATATTCTTGGATTGAAAACACTCACTGAGTTATCTTGAAATAAGAATCGTTACGTATTATTGCTCTGCTATATTAATTCGCTCCCTGTATTAAATTTCATGTCTTATTTAATTGAAAAAATAAGTACTTCCATTCAAAAATTAGTTGTTCCTGGAGACAGGGTTTTGGTTGCTGTCTCCGGTGGTGTTGATTCTCTGGCCTTGCTTTATCTATTGGAGCAGTTCTCCAAAGCGATGGGCTATGAGTTGTTTGTTGCACATTTGAATCATTTGGCCAGGGGGGAGGAGTCTGATGAGGATGCAATGTTTGTTGAGAAAGTTGCTAAGGAACTTTCTCTGCCTGTTTTTGTCGACAGGATTGATATTGGCGCGGAAAAACCGCATTTAAAAACATCTTTCCAAGAATCAGCTCGAATTTTGAGATACCAGTTCTTGGAGAAAACTCTGAAATCTATCAGTGGTGACAAAATTGCAGTGGGGCATACGGCAGATGACCAGATTGAGACCGTTTTGATGAATTTGTTGAGAGGAACTGGGTTGAAGGGGCTTTCGGGAATGCCAGAAAAGAGAGGGCAAGTTATTCGGCCGCTTTTGGGGTGCCGTAGAAATGAATTAGAACTTTTTTTAAAAAGTCAGAACCTGTCTTATCGAATGGACTCTTCCAATAATGAAAATAAGTATCTGAGAAACAAAATCCGGCACGACTTAATTCCTTTTTTAAGTACTTTTAACCATGACCTTTCGAGAAGCTTATTGAGTTTGGCTGAAATTGTCAGGGATGAAGATGAATGGATTTCTGGAGAAACCCGCGAAATTTTTGCTCAACTTGTTCGAACTTCGAACGAGGAGCGTAAATTAAGTATTAAAATTTCCGATTTCCAGAAACAGCATCGGGCAATAAAAAGGAGATTAGTTCGCGAAATATTGTATCAATTGAGGGGAAGTTTGCGCGAAGTTACGGCCCTGCATGTTCAACAGGTTCTGGATTTGTTTGCTCGCGCCAGGGTAGGAAGCCTCCTAAAGCTTCCTGGAAACGTGAGGGTTTTTTGTGATTATGGGACAATAAATTTTTTCTTGGATGATGATTCGGGTGAAAATAGGGTTTGCACTTCAAAATGGGATCAAAAATTGGTTAGGTTGAAAGTTCCCGGAGTGACAAGTTTGTCTGAAGGAGGAGTTAAGTTTCATACTGGAATTTTGGAGCCACCTGTTGCTTTTCCAGAATTTACGGATGAAAAAATGGCTTATCTGGATTTTGAAAAGACCGGAGACTTCATCCAAGCCAGGTTTTTTCAGCCTGGTGATCATTTTATTCCTTTGGGTATGCGTGGAAATAAAAAATTAAAATCCTATTTTAGTGATCAAAAAATCCCTAGGGCTAAGAGATCTTACATCCCTATCTTGACAAATGGCGAAGATGATATTATTTGGGTTTATGGGGAACGAATTTCTGACCGTTTCCGTATTACCAAAAATACAAAAAAAGTCCTATTTATTGAAGGAAAAGGACCTTAAAATACTGATATTAAAGCAAAGACAAAAATTAATTTTGTGTTAAGATAATAGAGACCCAAATATCAGCAGAAAAGAACTCTGTTCTGTAAGGAGATAGTTTTGAATCAATTCTATAAAAATTTAGCTCTCTGGCTGGTGATCGGCATAGTGCTGATTGCCTTGTTCAATATATTTAATAAGCCATTAACCCCTCAATCTGAAGTGGTTTTTAGTGATTTTATGGATCAGATTGAACAAGGGCAGATTAATGAAGTCGTAATACGTGGAGATAATATCTCTGGCAAATATATGGATGGTCAGGCTTTCCAGACCACAGCTCCTCCAAAAGACCCTGATCTCATTAGAGCGTTAAGAGAGAAAAATGTTCGGATTGTGGTTGTGCCCCCGGAGCAGACGAGTTGGTATATGAGCATTCTTATTTCCTGGTTTCCCATGCTTTTACTTTTGGGGATTTGGATATTTTTTATGCGCCAAATGCAGGCAGGGGGTGGCAAGGCCATGTCTTTCGGAAAAAGCCGTGCGCGACTTTTGAATGACACTAAAAATAAAACGACATTTAAGGATGTAGCGGGAGTAGATGAGGCAAAAGAGGAGCTCCACGAAATCATTGAATTCTTAAAAGAGCCACAGAAGTTTAGCAAGCTAGGGGGGAAAATTCCCAAAGGTGTTTTACTTGTTGGCCCTCCAGGAACTGGAAAAACTCTTTTAGCTCGGGCAATTGCTGGCGAAGCCAATGTTCCGTTTTTCAGTATCAGCGGTTCTGACTTTGTTGAAATGTTTGTCGGGGTCGGTGCTTCACGGGTCCGTGATCTATTTGAACAGGGCAAAAAGAATAGCCCCTGTTTGATATTTATTGATGAAATTGATGCAGTAGGACGGCACCGTGGCGCAGGATTGGGTGGAGGCCATGATGAGCGAGAACAGACCCTGAATCAGCTTTTAGTAGAGATGGATGGGTTTGAAAATAATGAAGGCGTAATTCTTATTGCGGCTACCAACCGGCCCGATGTTCTGGACCCTGCTTTATTAAGACCAGGACGATTCGATCGGCAGGTTGTAGTAGGGCGTCCAGATGTTAAGGGCAGAGAGGGAATATTGAAAGTTCATACTTCTACCGTACCCTTAACGGATGAGGTGGATTTGAAGATCATCGCCAGAGGCACCCCGGGTTTTACCGGTGCAGACTTGGCAAATCTTGTCAATGAGGCCGCCTTGTTAGCGGCCCGGGATGATAAAAAAGCCGTAGCCATGGATGACTTTGAGGAAGCTAAGGATAAAGTCATGATGGGGGTTGAGCGCAGAAGTATGGTTATTTCCGAAAAAGAGAAAAAAACTACTGCCTACCATGAAGCGGGTCATGCCTTAGTGGCTTCTTTGTTGCCTGGGACAGATCCTCTGCATAAGGTTACTATCATCCCAAGAGGAAGAGCCTTGGGCGTAACAATGCAATTGCCTATGGATGAACAACATACCTATCAAAAAAATTATCTTTACAACAGCCTCGCAATTCTTATGGGTGGGCGATGTGCGGAAGAAATCTGCCTCGGAGAAATGACTACGGGTGCAGGAAATGATATTGAGCGTGCCACAGAAATGGCGCGAAAAATGGTATGTGAATGGGGGATGAGCGAGAAAATGGGCCCACTTTCCTATGGCGCGAAAGAGGAACAAGTGTTTTTGGGTAAAGACTTTTCTTCTCAGAAAAACTTCAGTGATCAAACAGCTAAGTTGATTGATCAGGAAGTCAAGACATTGGTTATGGGAGGATACAACAAGGCTACTGAATTATTGCAAAATAACCGTGATATCCTTGAAAACTTATCTCAGGCTTTGCTGGAAAGAGAAACTTTGACTGGGGCTGAGGTTAGAAATATTATTGATGGTAAAGATGACACAGACCCTGATTCCTCCGATGGGGACCTAGAAAAAATAAAACCTGAGATCCCTGCTGAAAAACGAAGAACTGATACAGACTCAGAGGAGGGCCTTCTTGGGGGCGGTGGAATGCCCGATCCCACACCGGCTTGATCTTTATCGAATAAGAGATTTTGCGAACTCCACATTCCGGTTATAAATCGGGGTGTGGAGTTTTTAATTTTTGAACACCCCTACTGGCTAAGTTTAGATAACCGATCCATGGGTTGGGTGTCCCCAGTTAATTTCTTATGACTCCATTCCGATTTTCCAATCCTGATGGTGGAGTGTTAGTAATGGGAATTATTAACCTCTCTCCTGAATCCTTTTATGATGCCAGTCAATGCGAGACTCTTCAGCAGGCTCTTTCTTTAGCCGACAAGATGATTGAAGAAGGGGTGGATATTTTGGACATTGGTGCGGAAAGCTCCCGTCCGGGATCAGTACCTCTTTCAGAACAGGAAGAGTTAAAACGTTTGCTTCCAGTAGTGAATAAGCTGGCGGATATTGTGAATATTCCTGTTTCGGTCGATACCTATAAACCTGCTGTTGCCCAGGAAGTTTTGCAATCAGGAGCATCAATTATAAATGATATAACAGGCCTTCAAAGATTTCCAGAAATGGCGAATATCATTTCCCGATTTCAAGCAGGAGTGATATTGATGCATATGCAGGGCACGCCAAATTCCATGCAGGATAATCCCAAGTATGTGGATTTGCTCACAGAAATTTCTGAATATTTGAGCGAGAGTATTGCGATAGCTACTTCAGCAGGAATTGATCCAGCTAAAATTGCTATAGATCCTGGTATCGGTTTCGGTAAAACAGACTCTCATAATCTGCAAATATTGAAACATTTAAGTCTCTTGAAAAAGTTGGGTAAGCCCATTCTTTTGGGAATTTCCAGAAAATCCTTGATTGGAAATATATTAAACGAGGGTGTAGAAGATAGGTTGGAGGGTTCCCTCTCAGCAGCAGTATTTGGAGTTATTCAGGGGGCATCCATAATACGCACTCATGATGTGTGTGCAACTCGCAGGACTTTGAAAGTCGTTGAAGCAATAATGAACGAAAAGGGTTGATCGTTGTGATCCGATTATTTGTAAATGTGGACCATGTGGCTACCGTCCGTGAGGCGAGAAAGACCATAGAACCAAGCCCTCTTAAAGCGGCCTTGTTGGCTGAAAAATCCGGAGCACAGGGAATCACCATCCACTTGAGAGAGGATCGTCGCCACATTCAGGACAATGATGTGAAAATTATTCAAAAAGCAATTATTACAAAATTGAACTTGGAAATGGCTCCTACCCAGGAGATGGTGAATTTAGCTATAGATATTCGACCTTTTCAGGTTTCTCTGGTTCCAGAAAAACGTCAGGAAATTACAACGGAGGGAGGGCTTGATGTTTGTTCGCTGGAAAAGGAGTTGTCCTTAATTCGGGAAAAAATACAGGCTAAGGGGATTTTATTCAGCTTGTTTATTGATCCAGAGCTGGCGCAGGTCGATGCTTCGCAAAGGATCGGGGCGGATAGCGTAGAAATTAATACCGGAAAATATACGGAGCTTGAGACACCGGAAGAAATATCAATAGAGTTAGAGCGTATAAAGTTTAGTGCCAAAAGAGCCGCTGAAAGAGGCCTGAAGGTTTTCGCCGGACATGGTTTGAATTATGAAAATGTAAAACCCATAGCGGCGATCCCAGAAATTGAAGAACTAAACATCGGCCACTTCATAGTTGGGCAGGCTATTTATGTGGGTATGGAAAATGCTGTGAGAGAGATGATTCACTCCATAAAGATAGGCAGAGGACAAAATATTTGACGGGCAAATTTATAGAACTCCTTGAAAATATTGCTGTTTTGGTGATTTTTTAATGAGTTTGGTGCGAAACTTGCGGTATAATACCACAAGTTTATTTTGACAAAATGTTGACGGATAGTGTGATGATTGAATCCAATAATTCTTCTCAAGTTACTCAGGACAATTTATCAATTCGTGAGCGAGGAGTTTCCAGTGCGCGCGAATACTCCCGAATCGTTGAAACTTTTAACAGAGTTTTGGAGTATAAAGAAAGATTTCGTTTGTCTATTGAGGGGAAACTCGCCGTCATTGGTACTCAGGTTAAAGAGAATATAGAGAATTTGGAAACTCTAATGCGAAACATAGATATTTATGCGCAGAATATTGACAAAATTTCTAACAACCTGGGACAACTGCAAACCGAGGAGAACTCTATTAAAGCCCGTTATGAAGAACTTTTGAACGGGTCAACGTCCTTGGATTCTATTCCGGTGATTTCAGATGATGATAGAGCGCATGACGACCTCGATTCTGCCGGTTCCCGAGAATATTTGATACAGCGGCGGCGGAATTATCTGGAAAACCTTGATAAAAGTTTTAAACGTCTTGATGGTGAATTGTTTTCCATTGAAAAATTGCGCTCGGAATTGACCCGAGCCCGGGGTGAAATTTTGGTGAAAAAAGATGATGCTCTGAAAAAAATAAATTTTCTGGAAGAGAATGGAGCCAGACTTTTAGACGATGTAAAGAGAGTTGAAATGGAGCTCGAATCATCAAATAATGAAGAAAGATTATTAATTAATGAATTTATGCGCTTGGTGAATGGGGCTGAAAAAACTTTAGAAATCAGTGACGAAATTGATCATATTTTGTTTACTTATCTTACTGCCGCAGAATCAAAAGATATTGCTTCCAGAAATCAGGTTCCCGCCGTGGATTGATGTAACCATGTATTTGTACCTGAAAATGTTCACAGGTTTGTATTGACTTGAATTTGTAATTTCTGCATACTCCCTTTAGCTCTAGAGAAATTTGGCTTCCCTGTTTTTAACCTATTCCTGTAGTAGTTCAACTCTCATATTTTCAAAGATTTTTCCCTGAAAGGCTGTATTAATACAATGACAACAAAGGTAGGCATTAATGGTTTTGGGCGTATTGGCAGGGCAACATTGAAGTGCATATTGAATGATTCAGAATGCTCTAATTTTGAAATTGTAGCCATCAATGATTTAACAGATCCTGCTACCTTAGCTCATCTTTATAAATATGATTCTGTCCAGGGAGTGAATCCTCAGGATGTTCAATCGGATTCTGAAGGTTTGTTTATAAATGGAAAACATATAAAAATAATTTCTGAACGTGACCCGGGCAATCTTCCTTGGAAAGAACTGGGGGTCGATTTAGTGATTGAGTCTACCGGGTTATTTACCAAACGTGAGGCCGCAAAAAAGCATCTTGATGCGGGAGCAAAAAAAGTCATCATTTCTGCTCCTGCTAAAGATCCGGACGTGACTATTGTTTTGGGAGTGAATGGAGAATCATATGTTTCTTCTGAACATCAGATTATTTCCAATGCTTCCTGTACCACTAATTGCCTTGCTCCTGTGGCCAAGGTTCTGCATGAAAAGTTCGTGATTAAAAAAGGGCTGATGACGACCATTCATTCATATACCAATGACCAGAAGATTCTTGATTTACCTCACTCAGATTATAGAAGGGCTAGAGCGGCGAATCTTTCTATGATCCCAACGACCACCGGTGCGGCAAAAGCGGTGGCTTTGGTTTTGCCTGAAATTAAAGGAAAATTGGATGGAATGGCTATCCGTGTCCCGACTCCCAATGTGTCGCTGATTGATCTTGTGGTCGAAGTAGAAAAAAACACAACCGCTGACGAAGTTAATGATGCATTTAAAGATGCTTCCAAAGGACCCATGAAAGGCATAATGCGGTTTGAGGATAAACCATTGGTATCTATTGACTTTAATGGGGATGCCTGTTCTTCAATCATTGATGGACTTTCCACAAAAGTCATCGAAGGCAATATGGTGAAGGTTTTGGCCTGGTATGATAATGAGTGGGGCTACTCCAATAGGGTGAAAGATCTTTTGAAATTTGTTGCCCAAAGTTGAGATATTGAATACCCATCTCATTTTTAAACCCTCCGTTTAACTCAGGATTTAAGTGACTACCCCTCTTGTCATCGGCAATTGGAAAATGAACCTGCTGACAGCACCGGCCTGTGAACTTGCTAAGTCGCTGGTCGATCAGTTAGCGGATGTCAGTGGCGTTGATGTGGTTATCGCACCTCCATTTACTTCCCTGTATCCAGTGGGCCAGATCATAAAGAGTTCCCGGTTATGCCTTGCCGGACAAAACTTCTATTATGAAAGTAATGGGGCCTATACCGGGGAAGTCGCCCTGGAAATGCTAAAGGATGTAGGATGTGATTACTCCCTGATCGGTCATTCAGAAAGACGTTGCTTATTTGGAGAGAGTGACGAAGGAGTCAATAAAAAGGTTCATCATGCAATAGATTTGGGGATCACGCCTGTAGTTTGTGTGGGAGAGACCCTGGAGCAGAGGAATGCGGGGGCAACTTTAGCCACTATTGAAACCCAATTATCCATTGGCTTGGCAGATTTATCTCAGGAAGAAAAACCCCGACTTGTAATTGCTTATGAACCTGTATGGGCTATAGGGACCGGGGTTAATGCGACTCCTGAACAAGTAATCGAAATTCATAAATTTATTCGAAAATACTTGGTTGAAAGGTTAGGTTTTTCTGAAGAAGTTGGGGTAAGAATTCTATATGGGGGCAGTGTAAACTCTGAAAACAGCGAACAACTTTTAAGAGAAAAAGAAATCGATGGGGCTTTAGTGGGTGGGGCAAGTCTAAACTTGGAGTCTTTTTGTGCTATTATAAATTCTGCTATTGAAATTTGATGAGTTTTTAGACATAATCACCGGTTTGCAGTAGTTTTTTATTATTAAATTATATTTTATGAAACAGGAATGGATACATTAATTACAGTATTGCATGTTATTGCGGCCTTCTCTTTGATCCTTGCTGTACTTTTACAGGCTGGAAAGGGTGCCGCTATGGGTTCGGGGCTTGGAGGTGGCAGTAGCCAAACTATGTTCGGTAGTAGTGGGGCGGGTAATTTTCTTACGAAACTTACAACTGGAATCGCTATTCTCTTTATGATTACTTCCTTAACACTGGCCACATTTTCGAACAAAAATAAATCCAGTTCTGTGATTCCGAATGTTGAGGAATCCGTGCCCGAAACTGCTACTGAAGCTAAGGACTCTCCAGATAATCCTTCGAATTAGATACTTCTCAGAGTGCCGATGTGGTGGAACTGGTAGACACGTGCGCTTGAGGGGCGTATGGAGCAATCCGTGGGAGTTCGACTCTCCCCATCGGCACCAGTTTTAAATCCCAATTCTTGGTTTATCCTTATACACAAAAAATGTCTGTGAATACTAAATCCAACCCTATAAAATCTAATATTCCACCGCAAGAATTTTCTGAGCTTGTCGCAAATTTACTGGTTTCCTGCTTTCGAGGCATCAATCAGTCCTTATCGAAAGAGGATGCATTAGTCAAAAAGCTTGAACAATTAGAGAGTGTGGTTCGAAAGGGAGTTCGGATCAGCCCTGCTTCCGGACTTGGCAAAGAGATTGAAGAATTTTTTGATCGGCAGAAAACCGAACTGCAATTTCAAGAGGAGGAAAAAGACTTTGTCAAAACGATGGCTTTGGAGGTGGCTGAAACTATTAGATCCATGCTATCTAACTCCAGTGGATTAGAGACCAACATTAGCGCATGCGTGGAAAATATAGAGAAGGCCAATAGTATTCAGGATATTTTAAAATTAAAAGATACCTTTATTGGGGAGATTCAAAAAGTTCGCGATTACTCCCAATCCTTAAATGATGAATTAGAAGAGCATAGAAAGACCTCAACTATTTTGGCTGAGAAGCTGGAGCAAAGTCAGGCTGAGGCATTGGTAGACTCCTTGACCAATGTGCTGAACCGGGCGGCCTACAACATGAAGATTGTGCAGTTGATTCATGAGTTCAGACGTTACAAGGAAGAGTGGGCTCTTTTGGTTCTGGATATAGATAATTTTAAAAAATTCAATGATGATTATGGTCATCAAATAGGTGACCGTGTATTAAAGTCAGTTGCTGGAACGGTACGCAATACCATTCGTATCTCCGACCATATCTTTCGTTATGGTGGAGAAGAGTTTGTGGTTATCTTAAATCGGGTGGATGCAAGTTTTGCATCTCAATTAGCTGAAAAAATCTGTCGGCAGGTGGAAAACGATTATTTTGTCGATGGTGATAATAAACTTAAAGTCACCATAAGTATCGGGGGTGCAATTATCACCGAAGAGGACACGGAATCGAGTTTGTTTGAAAGGGCCGATCAGGCCATGTATCAAGCCAAGAAAAACGGACGCAACCAGGTTGTAATGGATACTTAGCGTTCCTGCCTGAATTACGCATTTTTTTGCCGTTCTTCATACCTAAATGTCTCCCACCACTCTAGAAGAATTATTCTCATCCCCTGGTTTCCTGGCTATATTTTTAGCAATACTCTTTACAATTGCGAATATAATGGTGGGAGTCAGTATTCTCCCTCATGACCAGCGTGAAAAAGGTTACCGGGTACATCGCTTGTTATATGGGGCAGTAATCCTGAGTTATGCTTTGTTTTTGTTTCATCTTTACCAGATAGAACGAATGTCAATTTTTGCTGATATTGTTTTTGGATATCTTCTTATTGTGGTGCCTTTCAGTAGGAAGCTCAATGTGACATTACATGCTGTGATTGCTTCGGTAGGCTTGGTCCTTATTACCATTGTTGCAGTGTTTAACTTGATATGATTAATCCGAATTAAAATTTTTTTAAAAAATATAGTGGGGATTTAATGCTTCTCATTAGTATTAAACCGATAGGTTTTCATGGAACAATTTGATGTATTGGTATTAGGTGGAGGTTTGGCAGGGGTTTCTGCGGCTCTTCGGGCGGCGGAACTGGGTGCCAAAGTCAGCCTGATTGAAAAAGACGAAATTGGTCGGGTGGGTTTTCAACGGCGATTTGCTCTTTTTATGGAGGGGCGGAATAACATTTCGTCTTCTTCAAGTTGGGAGGAATATAAGGCCGCCCTGAATATGGAGTCAGAAGTCTACTGTCGATCCCTTAGAGAGAAACTGAATGCTGTGGATGTTTCGATTGTGGAGGGGGTGGGGAGGCTGGCAAATCAAGGAGAAATGAGTGTTCAATTAAATGATGGAGGACATTTGTTGTTAAAAGGTAAGTCGGTGATTCTTGCTTGTGGCTCTGCTCCAAGATTTCCCTCTACTTTGCCGCAAGAGGATGAGGTTGTCATATCCATTGAAGAAATTCCTCAGCTTCCAGCACTTCCTGAAAAGGTTCTGGTTATCGGCAGAGGTTCTTTTGCCAGTGAGACCGCTCTGGGTCTACAGAAAAGAGGGTGCAAGGTTTTCCTTTGTTCCGAATACAAAGATCTGTTTCCGGAAATGGATGAGGACTTTAATATTGAAATCGAACGTCAGTTAAAAGAAAAGAAAATTAAAATTCTTGCAGGAAAAAAATTAATTTCCTTTTATAAAACTGAAGGCGAACTTGAGGTTACCCTGGAGACAGGTATCAAATTTTCAGTTCACCAGATTGTTATTGCGGGAGACAGAACGGGTGTGGAGAGAGTTGCAGAAATCGAAAAGCTTGGGGTTCGATTGGGAGAACATCAAAAAATTTTTGTAGATGAAAGCATGATGACCAGTTTGCCGGGTGTGTATGCAGTAGGGAGTATTACTGGGGAATTGACGTCTGATACACTATCGCAAGAGCAAGGCAAAGTCGCCGCAGAAAATACTTTGGGTAAAAAAAAGAAGTTGAACCGTGAATGGGTTCCGCAAATTGCCCACCTTTCCTCCGAGGTGGCTTATGTAGGTTGCAATATGAAGACAGCCGGGCATCAAGGTTTTCACCCTGTAGAGGGTGTATTTGAGAAGGAATATTCTGCCGATGAAAATCCACCCCAGTTGAAGGAGAAATATAAAATTGTTGCGGATAAAAGAACGCGATTGATTGTGGGGGTCCAGATTATTTCAAAACGCTCCTCAGATTGGATTTCATTGCTTTTACTATTGATTAAAAAAGGTGTCACAGTAGGGAATCTAGCCAATTCTATCAATCCTGAAGGGGCTGGAATAGATGGCTTGTGTGAGGCGGCTCGTAATTGTGCACAGGCTCTGAAGGCTCCATAAAAAAGGTGGGTTTTGGTCAATTACTTCTTGCCTTGACTCGCTGTTTTTATTATGTTAAAAACCAACACTTTGACAGGCTATTTTAATCTGCCGACCGGGTCTGTAAAAGGTACGTAGTCCTTATAAAATTAGGTGTTATTGAATTTTATGGCTGACGACAAAACAAAAGAAAAATCAGCATCAAAAGATGCAAAGAAAAAAGAAGTGGTCGTGGAAACAATCTGGTCGCGCCGGGAGTTTTTCTCGCTGGCGGGATGGGGAGCGTTTCTGGCTTCTTTAGGTCTATCCTCACTCTATTTTGCACGTTTGCTTTTTCCTCGTGTCCTTTTTGAACCTTCCCCAATATTTAAAGCTGGTTATCCAAGCGACTATACTGTTGGTGCAGTGAGTACAAAGTATATTAAAGACCAGCGCGTTTGGATTGTCCGTGATAACGAAGGTATCTATGTTATCTATGGTCTTTGCACCCATTTAGGGTGTACACCCAGATGGCTTAATACCGAAAGTAAGTACAAGTGTCCTTGTCATGGTAGCGGTTTCACCAAAGAGGGAATGCATTTTGAGGGTCCGGCGCCAAGGCCTTTAGAGCGGTTAAAAATTGCGCTAGGACCTGATGGTCAGATAATAGTTGATAAGAGCAAAAAGTTTCTGTGGGAAAAAGGCCAATGGGGCGACCCAGGGGCCAAGCTTCTGGTTTAGGTAGTTATGAAGGTAATCGACATTCTTTCTTCTCAGCGTAGAATGAATATATCCATTTTTTGATGGAGGAATGATTTTTGGCAAACAAGGCACCCCAAATTCCAAATATTGCGGAATTTATACATAAAATTAAAAGCGGAGAAATATTCAGTGATATAGCTAAAGAGATCACTGAGTCTCAACTGTGGACCTCAGCGTTCAGGCATGGTTATGCTGATACACCACGAAACCGTGTTTTGCAGATAGCAAGTAATGTCTGGTTGCATCTTCACCCGGTAAAAATGCATCGACATGCTCTTCGGATTAAGTTCACCTGGTGCATGGGGGGCATTACTTTTCTTTTATTCCTTTCGACAGTTGTAACCGGGGTTATATTGATGTTCTATTACCGACCGGTTGGAGAATATGCCTATTACGATATGAAATATCTGCAATACGATGTCCCCTTCGGTATGCTCATGAGGAATATGCATCGTTGGGCGGCACACGCAATGGTTATCACCGTGTGGTTGCATATGTTTCGTGTCTTTTTAACGGGATCTTATAAGCCGCCGAGAGAATTTAATTGGGTCATAGGGGTGTTTCTGGTGACATTTACCTTGTTACTTAGCTTTACGGGATATCTCCTGCCTTGGGATCAATTGGCAATGTGGGCGGTTACAGTTGGAACAAACATGGCCAGGGCTACTCCATTTTTAGGCAATGAAGGTCCTTTTGCAGAATATGTAGGTGTTACACCAAGGTACGATGCGAGGTCTTTACTTATTGGAGGAAGCCTGGTAGGACCCCCGGCATTATTAAGATTTTATGTTTTGCATTGCATATTTATACCTTTAATAGCCGGTGCCTTGATGATTGTGCATTTCTGGCGAATCCGCAAAGACGGTGGAATTTCCGGCCCTCTTTAAGGGCAGATAATATTTAGGGGGCAAGAAAAAATGGCTGAAGCGGCGGTACCAAAGAAAAAGGTAGAAGGAGTTCCAGAAAAACTCCATGTATGGCCTTATTTAGTACGTTTGGAGTTTCTTTGTGCCATTGTTACGATTGTTGCGCTCACGGTATGGTCCATTGTTATTGATGCGCCGCTTGAAGAAGCGGCTAATCCTACCAAGACTCCTAATCCCTCCAAAGCGCCCTGGTATTTTTTAGGGCTTCAAGACATTCTGGTTTATTTTGATCCCTGGTTTGCCGGTGTTGTAGCTCCTGTCCTGATTATTGTTGGGTTGATGCTGATTCCCTATTTGGATGTGAATCCTAAAGGGAACGGGTATTACACCTATCATGAAAGAAAAGTTGCGATTTGGGTTTACTGCTTC
>Ga0233439_10001991_pt1 | contig 24008 bp, 17 predicted proteins | sample SI_123_September_6_FD_182713 | JGI IMG/M metagenome (GOLD analysis project Ga0233439, IMG submission 182713) | Seawater microbial communities from Saanich Inlet, British Columbia, Canada - SI_123_September2016_100_MG | ecosystem: Environmental > Aquatic > Marine > Inlet | place: Canada: British... | reverse complement strand
GCCGCTGGTGAAATGCGCAGGGAGGGACTGACGGCGTATGCTGATGCGCTTGAAAGCGGCCATTGGCCAAGCACTGATGTCTTGCCTGAACAAGAAACGGCCGAGACAGGCCAACGCCTTAAACCTGTATCCCTGACCTGGAACTAACAAAACGGAAAACCGTGACCGCACGACGAAGATCACCCTTCTTGGGCTGCATGTTGCTGCGTTGGAGTCGGGGCCTGTCTATATCCACTTCGCACCGCCAGGGGAAACAGTCGCACCGGCAATGAGATTGCCAAAAACTGGCGGGGGATGGGTGGTTCGCGTACCTGCCAGGATATTGGTAGCTGTTTAAGCCGATCCCACATTCAACACTAGAAATAATCGGCCCGCCACCAATACTTTACATACATGAATATGGTGATGTTGCGACATTTCTAGTTCGTTCAAATGCCTATACAGACAAATATCCTATCAATGTTTCCTCATCCACGTCGTCGCGGTTGTCTTCATGTACAATCCGGCCATTCTCGATCACCATGATCCGATCAGCCGCGTCCATCACAAAGCTCAGAACCTGTTCTGAAAACAAGATACTCAGTCCACGTTCATCCCGAATGCGCCGAAGTACCTGGGCAATTTCCTTGATGATAGATGGCTGAATGCCTTCTGTTGGCTCATCGAGAAGAAGGACCTTGGGTTCGGATACAAGGGCACGCGCAATGGCCAGTTGCTGTTGCTGACCACCGGACAGATTGCCGCCTCGCCGATGTCTCATTTCCAACAGAACAGGGAAGATTTCATAGATTTCATTGGGAATGTTCTTTTTATTCGTGCCGGCCAATCCTGTTTCGATATTTTCTTCAACCGTCATCGTCGCAAAGATCATCCGACCCTGGGGAACATAGGCGACACCTTCCTGGACTCGTTCAAATGTCGGCAGGTTCGTAATATTTATATCCCCAATGGTGACGGCCCCTTCATTGGCGGGAATAATGCCCATAATTGATTTCATTAAGGTGGTTTTCCCCATACCGTTACGCCCTGTCACGGCAACGATTTCACCTGGCTTTACATCAATATTTATCCCATGAAGTATCTCACTTTGTCCGTATGATACGTGGTAGTCGTTGATATTCAACATGACGTCGTGTTCCTTTTAGCTATGGCCCAAATAGACTTCGACAACCTTGGGATCCTTTTGCACCACATCCATTGTTCCTTCTGAGAGAACTTTACCTTGATGCATAACGGTTACCCAATGCGCGATGTCTTTCACGAAATCCATGTCGTGTTCAATCACAATTACAGACCGCCCCTGGGCGATTTTACGAAGCAGATCGCCTGTTTTCAGTCGTTCGCTCTTACTCATGCCTGCGACAGGTTCATCTAGCATCAGCAGGGCCGGGTCTTGAATCAACAACATGCCAATTTCCAACCATTGCTTTTGTCCGTGGCTGAGGGAGCCTGCTTCAGTGTGAAGCACTTCATCAAGGTAAGCGGTTTCAGCAACTTCCTGAATACGATCTTTCACGACTTCGTCTCGTTTAGAGAAGAGGGATCCAAATACATTTCGACCACGGGGAAACGAAATTTCAAAATTTTCAAAAACTGTCAGTTCTTCGAAAACTGATGGTGTCTGAAACTTCCGTCCGATACCAGCATGAACAATTTGATGTTCCTTCATACCCCTCAGTTCATTACCACGGAACATGACGGATCCTGATGTTGCCGGGGTACGTCCGCTGATTAGATCGAGAACGGTTGTCTTGCCAGCACCATTTGGGCCAATAATAACTCTGAGTTCGTTCACCTTAATTTGGAATGATAGATCGTCTACAACCTTAAACCCGTCGAAAGAGACAGTGAGATTTTCGACACTAAGAATGCTGTCTTGATGATGTAAATTTTCCATTGTCATTTCCTCTATTTAGCCGGGTCTGTCACTGAAGACGGTCCATCGTCACGGCCGAACTTTGGAAGCTTAGGTTCGATATGGACTTTATAAAGCCCCGCCAAACCGTCTGGGAACGCTAACACAACGCCGATAAACATGGCCCCCATGGCGAAAAGCCAAAGCTCTGGATAGGCTTCAGAAAATACCGTTTTCGCCAAGTTTACCAGCAGCGCACCATATACGGCCCCATAGATTGAAAACCGTCCCCCGACTGCACAGAAGATGACCATCTCAATCGATGGCACAATCCCAACGAAATTAGGATGAATAAATCCTACATTGAGGGTAAACATCGCGCCACCAACACCGGCAAGTAACGCACCAAAACAAAATGCGAATATCTTGAAGTTGGCAACGTCATATCCAGAAAAGCGTGCACGGTCTTCATGACCTCGCATTGCCACCAGGACCTTTCCGAGTTTACTCTTGAGAACAAGCTGTGACGCAAATAACGCGCCCAGTATCAAGACGACTGTCACAAAATAAAATATCACCTTGGCATCATCAGTTCGAATGTCCCAGCCGTGAAGTGTCCGCAAATCAGTAATGCCGTTAAAGCCACCGATATAACCTGCATTACCAATAATCAAGATACTGAGAGCCGCTGACATGGCTTGTGTCATGATAGCAAAATACACACCGCCAACACGACGCTTGAACATGGCGAGACCAACAAAGTAAGCCAGTATTGTCGGAACGATTAGAATCATGACGATGGTCAGGGGGAAACTACTGAATGGCAGCCAAAAGAATGGCAATTCGGTCATCGAGGCCCAATCCATAAAGTCAGGAATCCCCGGCGTGGATTGAACGATGCATTTACCTAATTCCTGCTGGGCACGCGTACAACCAATATCAACTTTTGCGGCCTCGAGCTTGAGGAACATGGCCATGCAATATCCGCCAAGGCCAAAAAACACCCCCTGTCCAAGACTCAGAATGCCACCAGCACCCCAGCATATCACCAAACCAATGGCCACAAATGCAAGTGTAAGGTATTTGCTGACTAGGTTAAGACGGAATACGTCTAACCCTAAAGGCAATATTACAAGAAGCAGCACAGCGATCACGATAAAGCTGAACCGATCTTTCTTGGGAAATAGTCTATCCATAATGCGTGTTCCTTAGCGACTGCGTATCTTGAGGCTGAACAATCCTTGTGGGCGTATCATCAGAATTCCAATCACGGCGAGTAACGTTATAACTTTGGCTATTGAACCCGTCATGAAGAATTCTAAAGTCGACTGCGCCATTGAAATCATGAATGCTGATGCGACAGTGCCCCAAAGGCTGGCTGCGCCACCAAAAACCACGACCATGAATGTATCAACGATATAGTGCTGACCTGCATCAGGTGCCGTCGAACTAATCATCGTAAAGGCGCTGCCAGCAATGCCGGCAATGCCGCAACCAACCGCGAATGTCATCCGGTCAACGCGTGCCGTATTAATTCCAACTGCGGAAGCCATTTCACGGTTCTGAACAACTGCGCGGACATGTTTGCCCCACATCGATTTGAGCATCATATACATGACACCAACTGTTAGGCCGATCGTGATCAGGATAACAACGATTCCATATATCTGAACGTCGATCAGATCAGAAAGTTTAACAGCCCCCATCATCCAGTCGGGCTTCACGACGCCAACTTCGCGGGTACCAAACACCACGCGTATACTTTGTTGTAAGATTAGGCTTAAGCCCCATGTCGCAAGTAGCGTATCAAGCGGTCGTCGATAAAGGTGGCGGATCATTGCCCACTCCACGAACGCGCCAAGCGCCGCTGTAACTAAGAACGCTACCCCCATCGCGACAAAGAAATATATTCCAAACAATCCGGGTAAGTAATTAGCAAATAACTTTGATATAACATAGGTAACGTACATGCCTATCATCATGAACTCGCCGTGCGCCATGTTGATGACGCCCAACTGTCCAAATATAATGGCTAACCCAAGCGCCATTAGAGTAAAAACCGAAAAGAGGATTAGCCCGGCGAACCCTTGCATCGCAAAGATGGAACCTAATTCGCCAAAAGAATATCCGAACATGATGATTGGCCTTTCGAGATACGGTCTGGCCTAGAACGACCAGATATTTTTTATTTCACATAACACTTAATAAGCGTCGACCTGGAGCACGAGTTATGTGCTCCAGGTCGGTCGCCATTTTTCTTACTGGTATCCTTTTGGAAAAGGATCCGGCTCCATCAGTTCAGATTCATGCACCACATCAAACTGACCATCGGAACGAGCACGACCGACACGCAATTTGCTGTAAAGATGATTGTTTGTTTCGTGAATGCGAACATATCCCTCTGGCGCATTTTTCATTTCAATGCCAGATCCATTCACTTTCTTTATCTTATCGATATCGAAACTGCCCGCCTTCTCAACGGCTGCTTTCCACAACCAAGGCCCAAGGTAGGCATTGTTGGTAACGTCACCGATAACGATGTCGTCACCCCACATTTTCTTAAATTCTTTGATGAATTTTTTGTTGTTCGGGTTTTTGAGGCTCTGGAAATACTTTGCAAACATGTAAGTGCCTACAATATTCTCCCCACCGATACCACGAACCTCGTCTTCCGTCGCAGAAATGGTGATGACGGTTTGCTTTGTGAGATCGACTCCGGCTCCAGTGATTTGCTTATAGAAAGCAACATTTGAACCACCGACAACAATGGAAAAGATGACGTCAGGTCTCTTCAACTTCATTTTATTGATCACGGAATTGAATTGGGTATGACCAAGGGGGTAATACTGCTCACCAATAACCTTTAGCCCGTACTTTTTCTCGATATGCTTACGAGCAATTTTGAATGATGTACGAGGCCAAATATAGTCTGAGCCAACAAAATAGAAGGTCTTTGGTTTCTTCTCTTTAATAATCCAGTCGAGGCCGGCAAGAATTTGTTGAGTAGCTTCCTGGCCTGTGTAAATTATGTTTCGCGAAGCTTCCAACCCCTCATACATGGTGGGATAGTAAAGCATGTTGTTGTACTGCTCAAAAACCGGGAGAACTGCTTTACGCGAAGCAGATGTCCAGCAACCCATCACAGCAGCGACCTTATCGTTCACGATCAATTTTTTAGCTTTTTCAGCAAAATTCGGCCAATCCGTGGCGCCATCTTCCTGGATCCATTTAATCTGACGGCCGAGAACGCCACCTGAAGCGTTGATCTGCTTGATCGCCAGCTTCTCAGCTTGCACAGAGCCTGTCTCGCTGATCGCCATGGATCCTGTGATTGAGTGCAGGATACCAATTGTCACGGTGTCGTCGGTAACAGCCAAACCAGTCGTGTTGACCTTACTGGTCGGGAATTCAGAATTCGCTAGAGCGCCGGTTGATAAAAGAGCTAGAGCGGGCAAAGCAAGTAGCCCACACGTAATTTTACGTCGTATGGCAGATGTCGAATGATCTGCCTTTAGTTTCTTCGTTATTCCAAACATCTCAGTCACTCCCTGTTTAATTGAGGTATTTACTGATAGATAATCAACCCATTCCATCATGTTGAAATGAGGCTCGAAAAATCAATCGAGCCCTTATTCCAATGAAGGTATAGTCCTTCAGCTTAAACTTGGCTGTCGGAAGGTAGGTATACGTCAATTGACTACCCTCGGGTCGAGTGGGTAGGTGTACGTCATTTGACGTACCAAACAATCTCCCTATGATAAAGTTTCGAGTGTGATATTGAGCGTCCCGAATTTTTTGTATGGGCAGCATAAACAGGATTTATAGAATCATCCGCAAACATTCGCCCGTGGTAATCTGGCACAAGACCTGTAGTGCTCTGGCAATGGAAAGCGACCCAGTAATGTTAGAGTGGCCTTTTGTTAGGTGTTGGCATTGTAGGCAACCGAATGCTGACAAAGTGAGGCGGGCGAAAACATGATTCAACAAAAAATTGTTCGCGTTCGCAGAAATTACAACAAATGGGTATCAAACCAAACAATTGAAGACTTTTCGCTAAGGTTTACAGCAAAGAGAATTCGAAAATGGTCGCCGTTCATCGTTGCGAACACGGCACTTGGATCCGTGTCATTCTTGGCCTTGGAATCAATTGGCGCGTCAATTACCTTGCAGTACGGTTATGTCAACGCTACGATCGCAATTCTTGTTGTATGTTTCCTAATTTTTGCTACCGGATTACCCATCAGTTACTATGCCGCAAAACACGGCGTTGATATTGACCTGTTGTCTCGCGGGGCTGGGTTTGGATATATCGGCTCAACGATTACATCACTGATCTACGCCTCATTTACATTTATATTCTTTGCAATAGAAGCCGCAATCATGTCTACAGCGCTCGAGCTGTTTTTTGGCATTCCTTTGTTTGCAGGCTATCTGATTAGCTCAATCATTATCATTCCCATGGTGGTTCACGGATTTACATTCATCAACAAATTGCAGCTTTGCACGCAACCTATTTGGCTTGCTTTACATATCCTACCCTTCGCGTTCATTGCGGCAAATCACCCTGAATTCTTTTCTGAATGGACCGACTTTACCGGACTCTCTGAAGATCCTGGTGGAGGATTCAATATTCTTCTATTCGGTGCAGCATCCGCTGTCATTTTTTCGTTGGCTGCACAAATTGGTGAGCAAGTTGATTTTCTGAGGTTCCTACCTCCGAGGACCGAAAAGAACGGCTTTAAATGGTGGTGGGCGATGTTTTCTGCTGGTCCGGGCTGGATTGGCGTTGGGGGGCTAAAAATTATAGCTGGGTCGTTTTTAGTGGTCCTTGCGCTGAAAATGGCTGTGCCCGCCGAATTCGCCGGCGATCCATCACATATGTACCAAGTAGCTTTCCAGTTTGTTTTCGATTCACCCGTCGTTGTCGTCGCTGCCACAGCTCTCTTTGTCATTATTTCTCAGATTAAAATCAATGTTACGAATGCTTATGCGGGTTCTATTGCTTGGTCGAATTTTTTCTCCCGCCTAACCCATAGCCATCCTGGTCGTGTCGCATGGCTTGTCTTTAATGTTACGATTGCATTCCTCCTAATAACATTGGGGGTCTACCGTGCGTTGGAACAGATTTTGGGATTGTACTCCATCATTGCGGTCGCCTGGGTTGGCGCCTTGTCTTCAGACTTATTAATCAACAAACCCTTAGGTCTCAGCCCTTCTCATATCGAATTTCGGCGCGCTTATTTATACGACATCAACCCAGTTGGTGTTGGCTCGGTTGCGATCGCTATCATTGCGGCAATCATTTCCTACAGCGGACTTCTAGGTGAGGTAATGAGGGCGCTTTCTTCCTACCTAGCGTTGGGAACTGCATTTTGTGCTGCGCCTCTTCTCGCGTTTGCGACTCGCGGGAAATATTATCTGGCGCGTGATCCAGAGGCAGACTTCGGTGGCGCAACAGAGGTTGAATGTTGCATTTGTGTGAACTCCTACGAAATTGAGGATATGGCAGAATGTCCCATTTATGATGGGTCGATTTGTTCTCTGTGTTGTTCACTGGATGCCCGGTGTAATGACGCCTGCAAAAAAGAAGCTCGGTACACAGATCAAATTCTTGCTTTGATGGAAGCTATATTTCCGAAGTGGATTGTTGCTCGATTGAATTCCAGCATTGGTCATTACATCGGAATACAATTTCTTTTTTGTTTGGTTATCGGTGGCGTCCTTGGGCTTGTGTACTTGCAGACGACCATCGAAGACTGGCTGCAACACGATGGTATTCAAGGCACAATGTGGCAAATATTTTTTATACTTGTGATCATCAGTGGTGTTGCCACCTGGTTGTTTGTACTCGCCCGAGAAAGTGCCAAAGTTGCTCAAGATGAAACGTCTCGGCAGACATATTTACTTTCGGAAGAAATCGAAGCTCACAAAGTTACCGACGTGAAACTGCAGAAAGCAAAAGAGGCTGCAGAAGCCGCAAACTCGGCAAAAAGTCGCTATGTTGTCGGCCTCAATCATGAGTTTCGCACACCACTCAACACTATTCTTGGCTATTCTCAATTGCTGGAACGTGACGGCTCAATCCCAGCACATCGTGTTGATGCCGTTCATGTTATCCGGCGCAGTTCAGAACATCTTACTGGCCTTGTCGATGGCTTGTTAGACATATCGAAGATTGAGTCAGAACATTTTACCCTTAACAAGGATGATTTTCGGTTGGAAACTTTCCTCCTGGAAATCGTTGAAATGTTCAGGCTTGAAGCTGCCGCAAATGATGTGAGATTCGAATTCAAGTCGATTGGTAGTTTACCACTACTCATCCGTTCTGATGAAAAGCGGTTGCGTCAAGTTTTGATCAATATTTTATCTAATGCATTCAAGTTCACGCCAAATGGTGATGTCACCCTGTCTGTACTGTCAATGGACGACGAACTCGAATTTTCCGTACGTGATAACGGTGTTGGCATTTTGCCAGCGGATCTCGAGCGTATTTTTATTCCATTCGAACGTGCCGAATCATCAATTAATAGTGCGTCGGATGGCATAGGCCTGGGACTGGCGATCACAAAAATTCTGACGGAGCGAATGGGAGGAACTGTATCTGTCGAGAGCCAAGTGAGCCGTGGAAGTGAATTTAAAGTAACCGTTCCCGTCGTCGCAGGCGTTACATCAAGTGAGGAGCAGCATAGTGACCGAACTATTATTGGGTATCGTGGGAAGCGACTTACAGTCATAGTTACGGATGATGAGCCAGCCCACTGCAAACTCATCTCGGAGATTCTAGAACCTATCGGGTTCATCGTATTGAACGCGGCGAACGCAGAAGAGTGCCTGCGATTGGCGGAAGATCGTAGCCCCGACATGTTTCTTCTCGATGTATCAATGCCAGGCATGAACGGGTTGGACCTTACGACCGCCCTACGGGAGGGCGGAAACAATGAAGTGCCAATCATTATGATAACTGCCAGCGCTATCGATCCAAATGAAGACAAGAATGATCAATGGAAGCACGACGACTATCTGATGAAACCAATCGAATATGACCGTTTCCTGGAAAAGATTGAAAGCAATCTAAATATCGAGTGGTTTTATGAAGGTATGTTGAACACTCATTCAGTATTAGAACCCGTAAAGTCCGCCGTTATAAACCACCCTCCTCTCCAACATATCGCGGAACTCAAAAAGCTTGGGAAGATGGGACATATCCGAGGCATTCAAACAAAACTAGATGATTTGGAAAATGACTTTCCAGACTGCAGTGTATTCATCACAAACCTGCGTAGGTTCGTCAACGACTTCCATCTTTCGAGTTATATGGCAGAATTGGAAAATACCCATGAATAACCAGAACCCGAATGATATTGCCTGCATTCTGGTAGTCGATGATTCTGCAGATTCCCTAAAGTTCTTAACTGATGTCATTGAAAAGACGGGTGATACCGTCCTTGTCGCGCTTGCTGGACAAAAGGCACTCGACGTTATTGATGAGGTTACGCCCGACGTTATCTTGATGGATGCAGTGATGCCGGGAATGGATGGGTTCGAAACATGCCGCCGTCTGAAGGAAAACAGTAAGATGCTTCATGTCCCTGTTATCTTTATGACGGGCCTGAGCGACACGGAACACATCGTTGAAGGATTTCAAGCTGGGGGCGTTGATTATCTTGTTAAACCCATTAATCCCGATGAGCTCATTGCACGAATGCAGGTGCATCTTGCCAATGCAAAAATGGCCCAAAGCGCTTATGTCGCAATGGATGACGCTAGACGGTATTTACTCGCCACAGACAAGCGGGGCACCATTCTCTGGAATACGCCCCAGGCCGCTCGGTTGATTATCCTATTGGAACCAGAAGAACAAACGCACGTTCTTCGCCTTCCTGAGTACGTTAGAATTTGGCTCGGAGAACAATTCGATTCTGAAATGGCTACGTCAGCGCAACTCATGCTCACAGACACGGTTGAGCATCAGATATTGATCTCCTACATCGGGCAAAGTGGCAAGGACGAATATTTGCTGCGGATCATCGAGAATAACTTCGCTACTACACAGACTCGGTTATCTAAAAACTTCGGCCTTACGACGCGAGAGGCGGAAGTGTTGGCGTGGCTCGCCACCGGAAAATCCAATCGTGACATCGGCTCTATTCTTGATCTCAGCCCGAGAACGATCAATAAGCATCTGGAACGGATCCATTCGAAATTGGGCGTTGAAAACCGTACAGCTGCAGCTGCAATGGCGCTAAATGCGATGTAAGAAAGTGAGTTTATGCTCACGTGACCTCGGAAGAGGGCCAGAGATTTATTGAGCAGAGAAAGTCGTTTACTAGTGCGCTTCCCTCTAAACTGTGACTCCTCCAATTTTCCAGTGCGCTTAAACTATTGATCCGTTGATGTTTGAGAATTCGGGTTAGCGTTACACCTCATTTTTAGTGCGCTATCGCGTGCCCATCCTGCAAAACAGTCCGCAACGTTGTGAATTCAAAAGGCATTTCTCAGATTAAAATTTTGCATTGCGTATCCTCACACACGGTCTCGGTTGAACCCTACGTTATATGACGTATATGAGGATTTTGGTGTGCAATTTATGTTCTTAGAACAGCACGCGAGGCCATAAATATGAACGGAGTTTGGTGAACGACCGACAACGTTGAAAACGCAGTCCCTTGGTTGGAAACGCAGTCCCTTGGCGAAACTGATCAAGTGAATTCGTTTTCAATTTTGACGCGCCATATTATTGCGACAGCCACGACCAGTCAAAGAGATGTGAATCTACAATGTTAGATGACGCGACGCCCCAAAATCGAAGTCACCCCGGCCTGGGTCAACGTAGAGCATCTGCCTTTAACAAGGGGCGGCAATTGTCCCCTGTAGCCCATTCGGAAATCAAAGACCTTCTCCTTGGAGAAGAACGAACCCGAGACCGTCTCGTTGAATATCTTCATCAAATTCAGGATGCCTACGGGAAAATTTCCACTGATCACCTGCGCGCCCTGGCTGAAGAACTTCGGTTATCCATGGCCGAGGTGTTTGAAGTTGCATCATTTTACGCCCATTTCGATATAGATATGCATGGAGATACGGGGACACCCAAGACCACGGTTCGAGTGTGCGATAGCCTGACCTGCGAAATGTTTGGCGCGAAATCTCTTTCGAAATATCTAGGCGATCATTTAGATGACAATATTCAAATCGTGACAGCCTCATGCATGGGACGATGCGATATGGCGCCCGTTGTCGAAGTTGGTCACCGGCATGTTGGCTTTGCAAATCTTGAAAAAGTCATATCGACGATTGAGAGCAAGGAATTCACTCCGGAAATCCCGAAATATCTATCGTACAATGATTACATCAAGGGCGAGGGATACACCCTTCTGAATGATTGTTATGCAGGAAAATATAATCGTGACGACCTGATTGATTTGGTTCAAAAAAGCGGGTTACGGGGGATGGGTGGAGCCGGTTTCCCGGCAGGCCTCAAGTGGAAATCTATACGCGAGCAACCTAAACCGCGGTTAATGGCGATCAACGCTGATGAAGGCGAGCCTGGAACCTTTAAGGATCGTCACTATCTAGAGGGCGATCCCCATCGGTTTCTCGAAGGTATGCTCATTGCAGCCTGGGTATGCGAAGTTGAGAAAATATACATCTACGTTCGTGATGAATATCCAGCGGCGCGGGACATCCTCATTCGGGAAATTAATACCCTGAGGTCGGAAGGTCTTTTAGATAACCGAGAAATTGAACTGCGCCGAGGAGCTGGCGCATATATATGCGGTGAGGAATCCGCTATGCTGGATTCGATCGAAGGAAAGCGGGGTTTACCGCGGCAAAAACCGCCTTATCCCACACAGGTAGGCCTGTTTGGCCAACCGAGCCTCATCCACAACGTCGAAACTGTCTATTGGATTCGGTCGTTAATTAATCGGGGTCCCGAGTGGTTTTCTGACCAAGGTCTAAATGGCTGTAAAGGGTTTCACTCATTTTCCGTTTCTGGTCGTGTGAAGAATGCTGGTGTCAAACGTGCCCCCGCCGGCATAACCATTACAGACCTGATTAACGACTATTGTGGTGGAATGCAGGATGGGCATCAATTCAAGGCCTATCTTCCCGGCGGCGCATCCGGGGGCATACTGCCTGCTTCACTTAGCGATCTTCCACTCGCGTTTGGAACTCTCGAAGAGCATGGCTGCTTCGTCGGTTCTGCGGCGGTTATCGTTCTGTCTGATCAGGACAGTATCAAGGACGTATCTTTGAACTTGATGCGCTTTTTTGAAGACGAAAGCTGCGGGCAATGCACGCCGTGCCGAACAGGAACTGAAAAAGCCGTTCAGCTCATGCGAGAGAAGACCTGGGACCAAGACCTTCTGATGGATCTCTCAACGGTAATGGTTGACGCATCCATTTGTGGGTTGGGTCAGGCAGCACCTAATCCTGTTTTATGTGCGATGAAGTACTTTCCGGAGGAGCTTTAACATGCCCGATGGAATCAACCATGAAGTCATATCCTTTACCTTGAATGGTACCGAAGTCGAAGCAGTAAGTGGCGAAACCATATGGGATGTTGCCCAACACAGCGGCGTTGAAATTCCACATCTCTGCCACTCCGCGGAACCAGGGTACCGGCCTGATGGAAACTGCCGAACATGTATGGTAGAGGTCGAGGGTGAACGGGTATTGGTACCGTCGTGCCTACGACAGCCAACCGCCGGTATGAAAGTAAGTACGAATAACGCCCGCGCTACCAAAGCCCGTGAAATGGTTTTCGAACTGCTATTGACAGATCAACCCGACCGAAGCGTTGCCCACAATCCGGAATCCAAATTTTGGAACTGGACAGAAACGGTTGGTATCACCAAAAGTCGGTTTCCAAAACGTATCAAAATTTCTCCCGACTCAAGCCATCCCGCAATGCGCGTCAATCTTGATGCCTGCATCCAGTGCAACCTGTGTGTCAGGGCATGTCGGGAAGTTCAGGTCAATGATGTTATTGGGATGGCGTTCCGTGGCCACAAGTCAAAAATCGTTTTTGATTTTGATGACTCCATGGGGGACAGCACCTGTGTTGCGTGCGGTGAATGCGTGCAAGCCTGTCCGACAGGCGCATTGATGGAATCGAGCTTGCTTGATGACCGTGGTATCCGCACAGAGTTTCCCGACAGATCCGTTGACACCCTATGTCCCTTCTGTGGTGTGGGGTGCCAAACGACGGCGCACGTAAAGGGCGATAAGATTATTTCTGTTACAGGTCGTAACGGCCCCGCCAATGAGCAACGCCTTTGTGTAAAGGGCCGCTTCGGTTACGACTACGTCGAACACCCAAACCGGCTAACTACGCCACTGATCCGCCGAGACGACGCACCCAAGAAATGGGATATTAGAATTGATGATGCGGATGTTCTTAAATACTTCCGCAAGGCCAGTTGGGATGAGGCACTGGTCAGAGCTGCTGATGGATTTAAAGAGATGCTCAGTGACGCCGGCCCTTCTGCTCTGGCTGGATTTGGATCTGCGAAAGGATCAAACGAGGAAGCCTACTTATTCCAAAAACTTGTGCGGACTGGATTCCGTACCAACAATGTTGATCATTGCACGCGCCTGTGTCACGCGTCGTCGGTAACTGCTTTGCTGCAATCAGTTGGTTCAGCGGCTGTCTCTGCACCCTTCACAACAGTCGATGAGTCAGATTGCATTATCGTTATTGGAGCACGACCTGACCAAAATCATCCTGTCGCCGCGACCTATTTGAAGCAGGCCGCAAAACGCGAAACCAAGCTCATCATCATTGATCCTCGCAAGCAGTCATTATCTCGTCACGCGGATTGGCACCTCCAGTTCAAGCCAGGACAAGATGTCGCACTCCTGAACGCGATGCTCTACACCATCATCTCAGAAGGCTTGTGTGACACACATTACATCAAAGAGAACACGGTCGGATTCCAAAATCTTCAAGAAAAAGTCGAGGGATTTTCTCCCGAAAACATGGCCGACGTCTGTGGTATCAGCGCGTCAGATATCAGAAAAGTGGCACGTTGTTATGCCACATCCAAATCTTCGATCATATTCTGGGGAATGGGAGTCTCCCAGCATGTACATGGTACGGACAATTCTCTCTGCCTAATCAATTTGGCACTGATCACAGGGCAGATTGGCAGATCCGGAACCGGCCTTCATCCCTTGCGGGGGCAGAATAATGTACAGGGCGCGTCGGATGCCGGTCTCATTCCCATGTCCTATCCAGATTATGCATCGGTCGAGGCAGAGGGTGTTCGCCAAACCATGGAAGAGTTCTGGGGTTTAGCATTAGACCCCGCGAAGGGGCGGACGGTCGTTGAGATCGTCGACGACATACTAGCTGGCAGCATTAGAGCGATGTATGTGCAGGGTGAAAACCCGGCGATGTCAGACCCCGATCAGGGGCATGCCCGTCGCGCCCTAGCGAAATTGGATCATCTTGTTGTTCAGGATATTTTCCTTACGGAAACAGCATGGTTTGCAGATGTCATTCTGCCCGCGTCAGCTCATGCCGAAAAATCTGGCACGTACACAAATACTAATCGTCAAGTCCAGATAGGTCGCCCGGTTGTTCCTTCGCCAGGTAGCGCGAAACAGGATTGGTGGTTAATCCAGGAAATCGCCAAACGCATGGGCCTCCAGTGGAACTACGCCGGGCCAGAAGATGTATTCGGGGAGATGAAACACGTAATGTCATCTCTCGATAACATTACGTGGGAACGCCTAAATCGCGAAGGTGTTGTCACATATCCGTGCGTTGATGAAAATCACTCCGGAAATGAAATTCTGTTCGATGAGGGTTTCCCGACCGAAAATGGCCGAGGTAAAATTATTCCTGCGGGCCTCGTTCCACCGGATGAATTGCCGGATTTAGAATACCCTATGGTACTTACAACGGGCCGTCTGCTGGAACACTGGCACACAGGCGCCATGACGAGGCGCGCATCCACTCTTGATGCCCTGGAGCCGGAGGCAATCGTTGGAGTTAGTCGTCGCGACCTGGATGCGCTCGACATCGCGCCGGGTGAACTCGTTTCTATCAAGACAAGGCGAGGTTCTATTACCTTGAAATCCCGTTTGGACCGCGAAGTGCCCGAGGGCATGCTCTTCGTCCCATTTTGCTTTTCCGAAGCGGCAGCCAACATCCTGACAAATCCGAAATTGGACCCTGTGGCCAAAATTCCTGAATTGAAGTTTTGTGCTGCGCGGATCGAAAAAAAATCCGATGGGTCCCAATCTACGACAAATTCAATTCACCACTCTGGGTCTAAAAAAGGGCCCTTACATTCACCAACCAAGGAGGACGACAATGGCTAGAACAGTATTTCATGCAGAAATGGATAAGTTGCCGGAGGAACAAACTGTAAAAACGCACAATCGATGGCATCCGGATTTACCCTTCGTCGAAACGTTCAAGCCGGGTGAACAGTTCCGGGTCGAGTGTTACGATTGGACCGGCGGACAAATTAAAAACGATGATTGTGCAGACGATATCAGAGATGTCGACCTATCCAAAGTTCACTACCTGAGTGGTCCGTTTGGCATCGAAGGCGCCAAACCGGGTGATCTTCTTGTCGTTAACATCAATGACATTGGTTCCAAGGAAGATTCCGAGTGGGGCTTTACGGGTATTTTTGACTACGAAAATGGCGGCGGGTTTCTTGATCGACATTTCCCTCGGGCCCGTAAGGCATGTTGGGACTTCGAAGGAATTTATGCGAGCTCCCGTCATATTCCAGGTGTCCGGTTCCCCGGTACAATTCACCCAGGATTGATCGGGACATTGCCATCGGCTGATCTTCTGAAGACATGGAACGATCGAGAAAAGAAACTTTTCGATACAAATCCAACTCGCACCCCACCGTTATGTACTCTTCCAGATGGCATGGCCGGTACGACGACAGCCCTGATGGGCGGTATGACTGGTGCAGACGCCAAACTTGCGGGTGAGGAAGCCGCTCGTACCGTACCTGGTCGCGAACACGGTGGAAACTGCGATATCAAAAATCTATCTCGTGGTTCCAAAGTGTTCTTCCCAGTTTATGTTGACGGCGCCGGTCTTTCCATGGGTGATATTCACTGGTCACAGGGTGATGGCGAGATTACGTTCTGTGGTGCTATTGAGATGGCAGGCTGGATCGATATCAGTGTTGATATCATTAAAGGTGGCATGGAGATGTACGGCGTCACAAACCCGATTTTCCAGACCAGTCCTATTGATGCAAATTATTCCGAATATTTGGTCTTTGAAGGTATTTCGGTTGATGAGCATGATGGTGAGCAACACTACCTTGATGCGACTGTCGCCTACCGCAGGGCATGCCTGAACGCTGTCGAATATCTCAAGAAGTTCGGGTACTCAGGTGAGCAAGCCTACATGATCCTTGGTACGGCGCCGGTAGAAGGGCGCGTTGCAGGGATTGTTGATATACCCAACGCTTGCTGTACGGTTTCCATTCCAACGGCCATATTTGATTTTGATATCAATCCGAATGCTACTGGCCCAACCCAGTCGATTCCGGTAGGTGTCGACGTGGCGGAGTGTACCTAAAACTATACCTAGTGAGAGGCTTCGGCTACCTAACGACCTCCCTTGGCCGGAGCCTCTTGCGAGTATCAACTCAGAAAACGGAGAATTTCATGCCCCTATATAATTATGAATGCACCGATTGCGGACCTTTCGAAGAATGGCAGAGCATGTCTCAATCTGCGGAGCCCAATACCTGCACAAACTGCGGAGAACAGTCTAAGCGGGCCATGTCAACGCCCGGACTCGCCCTAATGTCTGCAAATACGCGAACGGCCCATTTTCGAAATGAGAAGAGCGCCGACCGTCCCGAGGTGGTAAAGAAACCCAAGAATGTAAAAGCCCAAGAAGGACACGGAAAATCCAAAGGGGGCGGTCACACCCATCATGGCCATAGCCATAGCCATGGACACGGACCATCTCGACCTTGGATGATCGGCCACTAAAGCAGCGCGCCTGGAAGCTTTGTAAATTTTAGTATTAACCTGCATTCGTGATCAATAAGGAGAAAGATTTTGAAAATCTTTACTCGGATTGAGAATGGTGTTTTTGTGGCCGAATTTACCGGCAAGTTAGACACTAGCACATCTGGCGACGCCTACGATAAAATGGTTAATATAGCCAAGGAATGCGGCAGCAAACTTGTGCTAAATCTTGAAAAATTGGAATATATGAGTCGTGCGGGACTAAGCATACTGCTAATGACATCTAAGCTTTTACAGGCTTCGAGCAGACAAATGAAAATTTGCAATCCCAATGATTCGGTTAAAGAGGTGCTGGAATTTTCGGAGTTTAACAGTTTGCTGCACGTTTATGATAACGAGACTGATGCTATTGCAGCATTTTAACTCTTCAAAATCACTTTCATATTACCTTCATCTAATATAATCCCCTCAGATAATTTCACCATTTAATTTTGTGGAATTATAATCATCTCGACTACAATTCAGACAATCAGTAGCTTGAGGACTGCGCGAGCAAAAAGAATGCGGGCATCCGGAAACCCGGCATGTGTATGCCGGTGGGCATTACACACACAATATGAAAGAGAATGTCCTCTGAAAATAACCTATTGAAAGACTAAGGAGTCCTGCCAATGCGTTATCTAATTCTCGCCCTTCCAGTTTTATTATTAACTACATTAATTGGCAGTCCTGTATTCTCTGCAATTGGCAATCATGCATTTCCTTCGGAGAAACCTACAGGTAATGATCCTTATTTGAGTGGATTAGTTGCTTATTATGCTGATGACTTTGTCACCGCTTTAAATAAATGGACTCCCATTGCAAAACAGGGAAATGCTGACGCACAGAAAGGTCTAGGGTGGTTATACAATGAAGGAAAAGGTGTCCCAAGAGATTACAAGATTGCACTTAAATGGTTCACTCTTGCTGCTGAACATCAAATGGCAAGTGCTCCGTATTACTTAGCTGGAATGTACTTAGATGGACATGGCGTTTTGCGAGATAGCATTCGAGCTTACATGTGGTTTAGTATTGCAGCCTCCCTGAAGTATGAAATCGCAAATCAGGAATTAAACCTTTTAAAGAGGTCCATGTCTGCCACTCAAATAAAAGCTACACAAAGCCTCGTCCGTGAATGCGTGAAGAAGATGTATAGAGGTTGCTGAGTTCTCTTTAATGCAGACATAAATAGTTCGTATTGGTTGGCCTTCTTGTTTCAGAGTTATCGCTCAAGAACTGGAGGCAGAAAACGAAGCTATGATCTGAGACGAGATAGAAGTGGACGAAAGTTACTTCGGTGGTAAGACCTTGCGTTAATTTGATACGAAAAGAGATGCGTCAGGCGAGATCGTGCCTTCCTGTTTTGCAATTAGATAAACGCCACAAAACATGTGGCCATAGTTTTGTTGCAGAAGTTTGGGAATATTCAAATCTCGCTCGCAGGTATCCGGGTTCACCACGGTTGCACCGCATCGGATTGTTTCATCAACTACCATAAAAGTAGCATCATTTATCGTCACTGTGCGATTAACCCAGTCACGCTCCTCCCAGGGCGACGCACCATCAATAATGATATTTCCCCGAAAACGGGCAACGTCAATATGCTTCCCGACAGTTTCCGATAGTTGCCGTACGCTTGCCAAATTAATGAGCGACACGACAGGTTCCTCGATATTCCCAAACTGGAAATCTAAGGCTTGAACAAACTGCGGTTCGATTGTTGAGTTTGTCTTGCCTAATAGGCGTTCAAAATAACGATTTATTTCCACGTGGCCGTCAGGGTCGTCCACGAAAGTCCGCGCTTCTTCCACGCCATCTCGTAAGATCGTCAAGAGCCTCCGTGTCTCGTCGAAGTGCGGAGTGAGTTCCGCAAGGCGCTCATCTGAATTGTGCATGAGCATATGAAATTCTGTTTTTAATGCCCATTTTGGAGACTCATATGTGATGCCTGATTTCCCGTGTGCAAGCGCAAAGCGTCGGTCCAGCGGAAAAGGGGCATTTGTAGTAATCGCTACTTCCTTGAGGGGTTCTCCCCTAAGGCCCTTTACAGGAAAACGCCATAACTCTGAAATATTCATTTTTGATATACCGTTTTTACATAAACTCAATCAGAATGCCTGTTTATCAATTGTCATGATTTGTGCAGCAATGGCACTCAACCGGACAAGAACACCGCACATCCGCTTGGCCTCGCATAATAGCACTTCTTGGCGTAAGTTACATCTTCCTAGGCAGAGTGGACAAAATGGTGAACCTGACCAAACATCGGGAGACGGCGAAAGCCTAACTTCAGAGTTTGATGCTGTTGACGCCCCCCTTTCAAATGAATTACGATATCTCAAAATGGGTAAATATTGCCAGTAGATGGTCGCGCATTAAATTTATCTAATAGGCCGCTTTTGGCTGAGGCTGTTGAAAAACTCGGATAATGGGCAACGCCAGAATTTGACTATGTTTGTCATGCAAGGGATGAACGGCTTTAGAAGCCACTTCTTCGGCCCTAAGCGCTTTAAGAACGTATATTCACGATGCTCAGCGTGGCCCTTCGTGTTGATGGTACATAACGTCACTCTACGGGCAAGAAAATTCACAACAATCATCGAGAAAAGAGTTTTTCAACAGCCTCAGCTAGAAGGAGAAGTTCCAGAGACCTTCCAATAACGTCCGCTTTCGGGGTGCCACCTCAACCGGTCGACGCAACACACGCGTTAAATCTCTCTGCTGGCGTTTCGAATTGCAATGTCTTTCTGGGCCTTTCGTTTAACTGACGGGCTATCTTGTTGAGGGCGCTTTGAGAATGGACGGCCAAGTCAGTTCCTTTTGGAAAATATTGTCTGAGTAGTCGGTTAGTATTCTCATTGGATCCACGCTGCCACGGACTCTGCGGGTCACAAAAATAAACGTCAACATCCGTTGCCAGCGTAAACCGCTTGTGGTCAGCAAGTTCCATGCCCCGATCCCAAGTCAAGGATTTGTATAGCTCGCGTGGTAATTTATGGGCCTGCTTGATCAAGGCTGATACAACGCTTTGCGTATCCTTGTTTGCAACCTTGAGCAACATGACATAGCGGGAATGACGTTCAACAAGGGTCGCGATATAACTGTTCTTCGAACCCATGATGAGATCGCCTTCCCAATGTCCGGGTACGGCGCGGTCTTCAACTGAAGCAGGCCTCTCACGGATCGATATGGCATCTTTTATCTTGCCAAGTCCGTCTGGCTTCGGTCTCGCATACTTCGATCTACGCATCGTACGTTTTGAGCGAAGATATTGCATCAACTCCTTCTTTAGCACGCCGCGCGCCTGAACAAACAGGCTTCGATAGATCGTCTCGTGTGACACCTGATTATGCTCTTCGTTTGGATGCTTTCGTTTCAGCCAACCAGCAATCTGCTCCGGTGACCAATGAATTATAAGCTTGTTTGATATCACACCTTGCAGATGTTTGTTCGTTGCCAGCTTGCAAAGTTTTGGTCTCAGAGTTTGAGTCCAAGCTCGGTTCTCTGCATCAACAGCACGGTATTTATCATAACCACCATTCCGACTGATCTCACGACTGATTGTTGAGGCAGGACGGCAAAGCTCTCTGGCAATGGCACGGAGGGAATAGCACGCAGCTACGCCACGCGAGATTATCTCGCGTTCCAAAAGCGTCAGCGCCAATCTTGATCGCTTGCGAGTAGGCGGGCGTATTCCACCAGCACGTGATAATAGCGGGTAGATCGACGAGGAATCTCGATCAAACCCGCGTCCAATTGAACTCATAGACTCGCCGCGTTGCCAGCGATCCCATATCTCAGACTTCTGTTTACTCGTAAAATATATCCGAGGTCTTCGTTTCATCTAAACACTCCATCTTTTCAATAAAGACTAAAGTGTTGCGTCGACCGGTTGAACACACCCCCTAATAGCGGACATCAAAATTGGGCAAGTGAAATTGATGCTATTAATGTCCGCATTACCCTTGCATAGCGGACGAAAATATATGTGGCCGCTAACAGCCTCAGCTAAAAACGGTCATCGTGCGCTGAGTGAAGAAACTTGGGCCTCTTTTTAGGAATTTATAAATCGATTATAATAATTAATGGAAAAATTATAACAATTATCGATGTGCCGCATGGAAATTTCGAGTCTGGAAAGCGAACGAACAACGACCAGGGATTACATCGCATTTCACGCTTTGTTACACCCTTCGGATATTGCCGTCATCGATGGTGGCCATGAATATACATTCGAAAATTTTAATCGGCACTTAGACCGTTTTATCCTGGCATTACAAAGCTTCGACTTGGAGGTTGGGCAATCTGTTGCTATCGAGTGGAAGTCTCTGTATCTGCATTGGCTATTAGTGCTGGCCTTTGAAACATTGGGTGTTAAGACCTTTACCTTTACGAAAGACCAAATCGCCAAGTATCGGTCTGTGTTCACCGATATGACCCTGATCCTCTGTACTGAGGATGCGGTTCCAGATGGTGCAAGCCGAGTTCATTTGATTACACAGAATTGGGTTGATGAGGTGGAGGCACAAGAACCGAAACTCGATTTTCGAGGACCGGTATTGAAACCCGATTCGGCGCTACGTATTCATCACAGTTCCGGTACAACAGGAGAGGCAAAGCGTATAAGTCGAACGGTGCAAGAACTAGAATTTAGGTATTGGCTGTATCAGATAAAGGTGGGCTATAACCGGCATTCCCGTTATCTCGTGCACCATCCGTTCTCTGTTCAGACGATATACGGCAACGCGACGGCGTGCATCCGGATGGGGGGAACGTGCATTTTAGACAGCAATGACACTGTTCAGACGATTTCCGGGCACAAGGTTACCCACGTTTCCATGTTACCAGTTGTTCTTGCGAATACTTTGGGCCGGTTGCCAAAGGATTACGAAAAGTCCACAAATCTGACCGTTTTAGTGTTCGGGGCTCCGCTCTCCGAACAACTTCGGACACGTGCATTACAAGATTTCGCGACAGACATAATCGCAAGCTATGGCACGACTGAGACAGCCTCCATCTGCGCGATCCGTCCGGATGGGACCGGGACGGTATTTCCCGGTGTTACGGTCGAAGTGGTTGATGAAACCGATCGGCCTTTGATCGGGCAACCCGGACGCGTACGCGTCAAAAGCGCGGGGTGTATTTCCGGTTACGAAGACAATCCGGACGCCACGGAGCGTATGTTCAAAAATGGCTGGTTTTATCCGGGAGATGTAGGCGTCATGAACGGAATTCGGTCGCTCAAGTTGCTTGGGAGGGTGGATAATCTTATCAACGTCGGTGGGATAAAATTAGATTCCGAAAAGGTTGAAGATGAGTTGCGGGGGATCATTTCGGTGAACGACCTCTGCGTCACCACAATTCCCAATACGGATGGAATTCACCGAGTGTATATTGCCGTGGTTCTTGGTTCATCGACCAAGCTCAAAGATTTGATGGAAGCAATTACGTCAAATAAGAACATGGATTTAGGCAAATTTATATTGGTCGAAGTTAAAGAAATTCCCAGATCGGGCCCAGGTAAGGTTCAACGCGAGAAACTGAGAGAACTTATTTTGGATTCCACTAAGCAGGCCATTGGACCCTAAGTTAAAATGTCAGGTAGCGTGACCAATTTATATACCTCTATACATAGATTTGGGTCAGGCGTGGTAAGTTTATTATCCCAATAGAAAGTCCGCACTGGGTCATTAGCAGACGAAATTAGCAGCCCATTTTGATGTCCGCTTATCGTATAAAAGCGGAAGTAAATTGGTGATGTATCACTTTCCAGCACGGCGAGACATTTCCGCCAATATATCGTCAGTTGAGATGTTCTGAAGATCGGCGTTGGCTTGCCCGATGTTGGAAATAGCTTCCAACTGCTCATCCTCAGTCAATGTGCCATAGGAATTATAGGTGGTCATGGCATGTTCATGCCCCAAATTCTGGCTTAAGGCTTTGTATTCATAAGTTGTCAGATTTATTAGACCCCACTTACAAACCGTTTTTCTGAATAAATGTGGATTGAAGTAGGGTAGCCCTACGGCCTGAAATGCTTTTTTAAATATCTCCCGCACGGGCTGTGCATTTGCCCAATGTTTCTTTGAGAGCCCCCGCACTTCAAAACTCAATGTTTCTGAATTTACTTCCACCAATGTTTTAGGAAACAGGGGGTCATTAGACTTTAGCTGCAATTTATCATTGGTGTATTTCAACCAATCCAGGACAATATCCTCTGCACATGGCATGACCTGCCCTACGAAGCGCGTGACGATGCCTTTGCGCCGCTTTGTCCTTACATGCTTTGGATTCTGCCATACGGTTTTCTGGACAGCATCCACATCTTCGATTTTCAGGGAAACAAGTGAATCATCCCTTACACAAGTAATAATCATAAAAGCGAATATTGCACGATCCCGCTTCTCAATATCCGTTCCATTTGGCATGGCTTTCAAGGCTTTTTCCAATTCCTCTAATGTTGGCGGTGTTTTTTCTCTGTACGCCCGAGCCGCACGATTGGCATTATCTGACAAACGCAGATATTGGACCGCCCGACCGTCAACTTTTCTGATATACCGGGGATGGGATGCCAACCATACAAAGAACTCTCTCACATTGTTTAGTGTAGACCGGATTGTTGAAATGCTGAGCAACTCACCCTTTTGGTTATTCTGCTTTTCCAACCAACCTTTGAAGGATTTCGCTTGCTCAGCATTAAAGGATTTAAAGTCAGCGTGACCCGTAAAACTTTCAAACAAATTGATATTGTTCCAGACTGCCCGCACGGTTTTCGGGTCACGGTATTTTCCATGCAGAAGCGTCTCTTCATATTGCTTCTTCAATACCTCATTTACAGGGTTATATTCAGACACAATTGCTCTCCCCTTCTAGTTTGACATTTACGGGGTGAAACGTGCTCCCCACTATGTTGTTTTGTGGATGCGTTCTTACCGGGATAGAAAGGGTGTTTTTCTGACCATTTCCCCCCACTTACAATGGTGTTTATGCGCGTGCTGCAGATGGAGCATTTGCCCGAAACACGAATGGTCTTATTGGGGATTTTCATAGAATTTAGTGATGCGGGTTTTGGCTTTTGCGGCTTCCTGCATTTACAACAATAAATTTCACCGTCCTTGCATGGACGTTTGTTTTTTCCGTTCCGTTT
>Ga0233439_10001987_pt1 | contig 24036 bp, 24 predicted proteins | sample SI_123_September_6_FD_182713 | JGI IMG/M metagenome (GOLD analysis project Ga0233439, IMG submission 182713) | Seawater microbial communities from Saanich Inlet, British Columbia, Canada - SI_123_September2016_100_MG | ecosystem: Environmental > Aquatic > Marine > Inlet | place: Canada: British... | reverse complement strand
TAAAATCGCATGCAAATTAAAAATAAATCGAGAAAAAGTTTCAGAAATTACAATAAAAAATAATAATTGGTATGATATTTGTAAAAATATATTGCGTGATTTCAGCACGGTTTAATTAAAATTTTAATTATAAATATGATGATAACTTTGTGTATAAAGAATCAAACGGAAATTGGGACTATATAAAAATTTTTGAAAAATATTCTTTTGATAATACAAAAATAAATCGTAAAAAGTTTAAATTACTTGAAAATAAAATTTAAAAAGTTTAGTTTTTGAAAAAAACTTTTTTATCTAGTCTTCTTTTTTCTAATTGTTTCAAATTAACCGGAATAGCATCCATACTGTCTTGGTTACCATATTTCAATAAACCAACGTCATTTGGGTCTGCACCAACCACGGTTTTACCTGCTTTTTTAGAGCCAGAGCTAGAAGAACCATTGCCATTGCCATTGCCATTGCCATTTCCATTTCCAGATGCCATAATTAATCGTTTGTTAATTTTTTCGTCGTACTTACTGTTTAAGTAATTAAGATATTTTTGATACAGAGCATAATTAAAGTCTTCTGGTTTCCAAGAAATAAAAAGAAGAGAACCTTTCTCTTCACGTACAAAAAAGCCATTAAGACGTAACCGCTTTATAATGTACCTTTTTAAGTCCAGAGGGTCATATTGAGGATGACCTATTTTAAACGGTGGTACTTCATATATACACGTATACTGCTTGTAGTCTGAAGCACATTTTTTAATTTTGTTTGTACATGCTGTTAAAAACGTGTCATACAACTTTTCTTTTTCTTTATTTCGACGTGCTTGACTGTCATATAGATCTTCTATTTTTACGAAGTTGTTCATTATATAACCACATAAAAGAAAGAAAATGCGATAAAAAAGCGTTTATAAAATGTATGCTATTAAATAATGAGCGAAGACATATTTAGAAATACGCTTGTAACACTGTTTACAACTATACAAAAAGAGTTTCCAGACTACGATAGGCATGTAAAAAAGTGTTACATCAACTTCAACAAGTCTGAACCTAAGGAATACATAAGCTATACCAAGGAAGCATTCAAGCCATATTTAAAAGCTATTTGTAGGTCAGATACTTCTATTTTTCAAAACGATAAAAAGGTTAAGTTAGTAAGAGGACTGGATTTTGCAGACATCTGGGCCAATTATCCTCAGAAGTTTACTCTTGTTTGGAGCCAATTACATAGACTATATATCAGTGTATATAACTATGCAAAGGAAAACGATATTCCTATATCAGAGGAAGAGGAGAACTATGCAAACAAATATATTGAAATTGTAAAGCTTGATTACGCTATACGTGATGAGCTAAAAAATCTTGATAACCCCAAAAAATCTGCCGAGCTCAAGGAAATGATGGACAAATTAAAAGAAGTGTTTGAAGATAAAAACAGTATTTTAACACGTACACTTAAAGAAGTAATATCTGAAATTATTCCTAATAATTTGTCAAACCCCGAACAGTTCATCCAGAGCCTAATTGGTGGTGATAAAGTTTCTGAAATTACAAGCAAGCTTATCGAGGCAATTAAGAGCAAGTTTGAAAGCGGTCAACTTAAAGAAGAAGATATCAAGTATGACCTTGAAAGAATTCAGAATATTTTTGAAAAATCTGGACAAAATTCTGTCGTAAAAGGCGTTATTGAAAATATGAAAAAGAAAAAAGAAAAAGAACAAGAAGAAGAAGAAAAAAAATGAATTACTTTTAAATAATACAAAAATGTCATATCTTGGTCACATTGTATTAAACAGCAGGGTAACCTATGGTAAAAACAAAAAGAACGTTACTTACTATGCATTCAAGCATCACTGTATAAAGACACAAGATTCAACGAAGATAATACCGTATAAAAAAGATTCAAAAGAAGATCAAACCAACGTATATGTATTAGCATCCATAAACGAAAATCAAAGCCATACGAACTATATTATTATGACTATTCAAACAATAATTGGAAAGGTTGGAACACCCCAAGCAGAAGCACTATACTTACAGTATAAACATAATCTACGAACAATAAAAAAGAAGCAATCAGTTCCGCCAAAAAATTACTTCGAGCAAATAATAACAGAGGAAACAGCACGAAGAAAGAAAAAAGAACACGATGTATACACCATAGACCCAGAAGGGTCAAGTGACCACGATGATGCATTAAGCATTGGTATAGATGAAGAAAATACGACAACAACTATCGGTATACACATAGCAGACGTTTCTTTTTTAGTAAGTCCAGATTCAGAGCTCGATAAATACGCTAAACAAAGTCTAACAAGTATTTATTCCAATTACTTACAGTCAAACAATATGCTTCCATCTTACATATGCAATGACCTCATGAGTCTTAAAGAAAATAAGCCTCGTTTATGTGTATCTATTTATTACCAATACAACAAAGAAAACAAACTCATAAATACTACTATAGCTCGTGAAACGTTAGTAGTAACTAAAAACTGCACGTATGAAAATGTTAGAAAGCATTTATCAAAATTACAATGGAATATTTTAACACAGCTTTCAAACAGTAACGATACGCATAAAATAGTTGAATATTGGATGATTAAAACAAACGTTCTTATTGCAAAAAAATCAAAAAACAACGGCATACTACGTGTTCAAGAAGAGCCATCAATAACTGAATTTTCAGAAGCGTTATCAGAAACAGTCGACATTGAATTTTACAAAAAAATGTGCAGCAACAAAGCAAGCTATATAATAGCAAATAAAGACACACCAACACACCACCATAGCTTACAAGAAGACTATTACACTCATTTTACGTCTCCATTGCGTCGCTATGCAGATATCATTGCTCATAGACAACTTTTTTCTAAAAATTATGAAGTAAGTGAAGATATATTAAATGAAATTAATGACATAAATAAACGCTGTATCAGATTAAAAAGCGATGAACATAAGCTACAGCTTATATATGATTTAGAAGAGCAATGGAAAAGCGACGAACCTCTATTAGAAAGAGCAGGAACGATAATGATAATAGAAGAAGCATATATTTATATCCATGTAAAAATTAAACAAAAAGATTATTTATTACGAGTAAAAAATAATAAAAAAGTAAAAAAATTTCAAAAAATAATAGTAGAAATAGTACCTGATATTAATGCTTCTATTTTTTCAAAAAAATTAAAAATAAAGCTTATCAATACTTAAATCGTCATCTTTATTTATTTCAATAAATGATATATTGTTATTTTCAATACACCATTTAAGAAGAGACCTTTTTTGTTCTATTTTTTCTATATTTAATGAAATCATAACAATATTTTTTGATTTTTTCTTTAATTGATTGTAAGTTATTTTTAAATCATTCCAAATATCTGACGCATCCGATACAACAAGAAACGCTTTATCTATTTTGTCATACACCATAAGATTGTGTTTATTATTTAATCCTATGGTTATCCATACGTTTATCTTTGTATTTTCTTTTGGTACTAAGTATCCACAAAATTTATTTAAATATTTTAAAGAAAATTTATTTTTATTAAATAATTTTTCAGAAGTATTAAATATATTTTTGTTTAAATCAATAAAAACTACGTTGCGCATTTTTTATATAATATAAATTATTTTTAACAACCTTACAAAGTTTACAAGATTTACATATCTTCGTATTCGCCAGAAACAGGGGTAATACATACTTTAAGTTCCCCAATATCTGAAATAGGACACTTGAAAATAATAGGACAATCTTGCTTCATGCATATCTGAATAGTGTTTGAAAGAGCTTGGAACTTACTGAACTCGATAATCTTATTCAGGTTAAACGTGGCATGATAGTGTTCCTTACTCTTATTATCTTCCATAGAGCTATCAACCTCGGTTACCAGTGGTACATAAGTCTTTTGACGAGAGCTGTCTCCCTTGGCCTCTAAAATAAGCCACTTATGGTCATAAATAATGGTAATATTTGTGGAAGCAATATTTTTAAACTCGCGACACAGCTTTTGAAATGTTTGAGATGAAATATCAATAACCAAATTGTAGTCTTTGTCGTTTATATGCAGTTCTTCATCATTTACATCCAAAATATTCAGATAACGGTCACTTACCCAGCTACTTCCGACCAAACCAGAATCACCCTTAGCATAAACACTGAAACCAAGAACGTTTTCCTTTCCTTTCTCAATAAACATTGTTAGTGTTTCATCTCGGTGTATCGTCTTCAAATGGGAATAAAACTTATGGGCATTGATACCAACAGATAGCTTCTTTGTATTTAACACAAACTGGTTCATCTTATCTGCATCAAGCTTCATATGCACTAATGTAGTATGTGACCCATCCATATCTTTAATGGAAATACCGTCTTGTGAAATACGCATATTGGTATCATGTTCAAGGGTACCTTTGATAATTTCAAACAATGTTTTTATGACGTGTCCTTGCACTGTCTTAGCATAAAATAGCTTGGTATTATCGTAATCCGTCATTTAAATGATATTGTTTAATTTTAAGTCCCTTTTAAATTTTGTTATTTCAAAATAAAAATGATTTAAAAATTGCCTCTATACAAAGACTATAAGCACAACAACCCCCAAAAACCACAAACAACAACCCAAAAACTAAGAAACAACTAAGAAACAAAACTAAGATGGCATCTAAGACTATGACTAACTACTCTGATATTGTTCCTACCTGCACCAAGTTTGGTGAGGGAAAGGGTATTCAATTTTCCGACCCAACAGCTAACCAATATGGTGGTAAGCGCATTGGTATGAAGTACAACAATGGTCGTCTATTGTGGAAGCTTCCCAAGATGCGCGCTCCCTTCGGTATTGGTCAAGGCATGCAAGGCAATGGTTATAACTTGCAGCTAAGTCTTGATGATGACAACGAGGCTGCTAAGGAGTTCGAAACTATTTACAAGCAAATTGATGAGAACTTCAAGGAATATGCTATTAACAATGCATACGAACTTGGTATCACAAAAAAGAAAGGAGATAAAGGAGCCGCTAAGAACGCTGTTGACGAAAAGTTCAAGCCTCTTGTCAAGGTAGCAACATACAGTCAAAACAAGGCTCCTTCTCCTGACCTTGTTGGAGAGCCAAACCCAGACTATCCTAACTACATTCAGCTTGCTATTCCATTGAGTAACAAGGATGGAAAGACAGAGGTCCTTACCGAGTTCTATGACAGGGACGGAAAGCGTATTGAAATCAATGACCCCGAAGACCTTATGACTGTTATTCCGCGCCAATCACGTTGTACTGTACTGACGACTGGTTCGGCTTGGTCTGGAACGCCTGGTTTTGGTATTTCAATGAGAGCTCAACAAGTTCGTGTCTATGCAAACAATGAAAGCATTCCTCGAGGCCAATGCCTTATCGATGACCCTGAAGATGAAGAAGAGGAAGAAGAGGAAGAAGATATGAATGTGTCTCCTGCTCCTGGTGCTCATGTTACTGCTCCTGCTCATGTTACTGCTCCTGCTGCTCCTGCTCATGTTACTGCTCCTGGTGCTCCTGGTGCTCCTGGTGCTCCTGCTGCTACTGTCGAAGACGAAGAAAGCGAAAGCGAAGAAGAAACTGAAAGCGAAGAAGAGGAAGTTCCTGAACCTGCTCCTGAGCCTGTTCAACCTAAGCGCAGAATTACTAAGAAAACTGTCAAGAAATAAAAAAATAGACTATTTTAAATAAATTATGAGCAAAAATAATTTTAAATTTTACTTTGATATTATGTCTAATACAAAATACTACAAAGAACATTTTGAAAAATGCAAAAATGAAGACTATGTAAGAGACATTTGTAATACAAAGCTTACTAGTGCAAACAGTCGCGATGAGTACATAAATGTTGTTCAAAAAAGTTCTTTGTGGTTCAGACTTCGTTCAATGTCCCATGGTACTGCAAGTTCACTTGGAAAATATATTCCAGGAAGTAAATGGACTACAGAAGAAACATTAAATCAAGAATGGGAAGACAAATTAAAAAAGAAACCTCTTGAAAAATCCCAAACAATGGAAGCACATATGAGCTGGGGTAACGAATACGAAGACCTTGCTCTTGTTTATTTTGCTGAAAAATTTAACAAGTGTGTTACACAAGTTGGTACAATTCGCGTAGATTTTCAAGATATTCACGATAATTATACTCTTTATTTTCCAGATTTACCAGAACTTGTCAAAAAAGAAACAGGAATAAAAAATAATTATCATCTTTTAATTTCTCCTGACGGAATTGTTGGAAAAAGAGAGAAAAAGAATATAAAATATAATAAAATGAGTAAAAAAATTGTAGGAATGCTTGAAATAAAGTGTATTAGCCCTTTCCATCACGAAGAAAATTTCAGAGGTAATTTGGTGTGGGCAGAAGACATGGAAAAAAGACAATGGTACACTAATGATGATATTCCGTATGTGTATCTCATTCAAATGTGTCTTCAAGCACTAAGTGGTATCATAGAGCTAAATATGACATTTAATGATATTATGTACTTTGAGCGATGGAGTCCAAAAGGTTTTAGTGTATTTGAGCTTCCTTTTTACAATATTTTTAAAATTGGAACACTTGCTAACGAGCTATATTTTTCTATTTTGCATCGTTCAAAGACACAAAAAGACTTTAAAGCATACCCATTAAACAGTGAGGAAAAAAAAGTAAGTCAAACAATTCAACACGAAATACAAGAGCTATTTTCAAAATTAAAACATTCTTATACCTCAATCGAAACTACACACCCATACCATGAAATTTTTCAAAATTATTACATTGAAAACCAGCATAAAGAATTCAATATGAACCCAAACCATAAAGAAAGCAGTAAGTGCTTAATATAATTCGTATTTTATACAATACTAAAAAAGCTTTAAAGTTATAATGGAAGACGACTTTTCAAAACTAAGCATAAATGAACGCCTTTTCTTGACAAAAGAAGAATTTTTAAAGCACTTCAAAATAGCAGATTTACCATCAAGGGAAGAACTACCTAATATACTTACTATTAGCTATTCACCTGAAATAAAACTACAGGAAGCACTGTGTTTAGAGCCACCAAAAGACAGAAAAAAAGCTATCATGAAGTCATGTTCTGATTTTCGATACAAGCATAAAGAGGCTATTGTAGATTATTACTACAACGTGTTAGTAACGCATAGAGAAAGGTATCTTGGATATTTTTATGACTCGTATTTCAATTTCAAACACCCCTCTTCTCTTTGTTGGGACAAAGAAATCAGAATTGATGAAGACAGTATAAGTACACAAAAAAATGATAAAAGTAAGACGCTAATACGTAATGTTTTTTACTTACATCTCCTTGACCAAACCACGGTAACTAACAGCATAAAATGCAAAGTAAGTTTCTGGAAATCGTTGACAAATTTATACAATAAATTTATACTCGAAGACCGTTTCTTTGCACCATCGTGCGTAGAACTATGTTTAAAAACAAAGAAAACAGCTCTTCCTACAGAGGTAAATTATAATAATTTATTTTATTTGTTTCAACAGTATCAACCTAAGGCGTCTATTTTAAATCCATATACAATACATTATATACTTAATAAAGAGTTAAAAGTAAAAAAAGATTTCAATTTTTTTACACCAGTGCTCAGCTGGGGTTCTTATTTAGTTGCAGCTATGGAGACTTCATGTAATCATTACGTTGGTGTAGACGTTATGCCAACAGTATGTGAAAAGGTGCGTCAGCTTTCAGAATGGTATAAAAGTACAATGAAAGTCGATATTATACTAACGCCATCAGAAGATCTTTTAAAAAATAAGAGCTTTTTAAAGCGTTATAAAAATTATTTTGATGTGATAATAGTATGTCCTCCTTATTGGACCATGGAATTATACAACGAAGGTCAACAGTCTACTGAAAGGTATAAAAATTATGAAGAGTGGTTGCATAAATACTGGGAAGATACCGTAAAAGTTTGCAAACATATACTGCATAACGAAGGACATTTTATGTATATAGCAAACGATTACAATGACCTACAAAAACAACATTACGAGCTTACAAAAGACTTTGAAAACATAACAATTAAGTATTTTTCATATGTAAAGAATTTGAATCTATGTAATCGCGTATCGCCTTTAAGGGTCAATAAAAAACAGCGTATAGAAAAAATATACATATTCAAAAATAATTTATAGCCTATTAATATACCACCTTCATACCATGACTGTACTTATTACCAACGATCTCACAACTTTTCGGGAAATAGGTAAGAATTATCGTGTTGTTATATTTGTCAATACCAGCAAACACCCTCACGATATCGAAGCCGTCAATACATTGAAAAATGAAAATGCTATGCGTATACGTAAGTCTACTTTGCGTGTATTTGATGGTCAATTTGAATTTGAATACAAGGATTTGTATCCTCCCAGATTCAACAACTACAGCATTGTGTATCGCGTAACTGAATACAATACCAATGTTCTTGGATACTTGGAAGGATTTTTATCCAGTCTTGCTGAAGCAAATAAATCCGCTACTATTACTATTAAAGACTGGCAAAAAATCCAAGCGAGAACAGCACGTTATGCTCGTCCATCTGCGTTCAATGCTCTCTTTGATAAGTACACTGCTACTGCTTTGCTCCAAGAGAACACTGATGGTACCGTATCAAAGATAGTAAAAGTTTAAATTATAATACGAATATAATATATGTAGTATTATATAACAATGATGTCTTCGCACGTTAACTCGGAAACAAGTCTTTATAAAAAAACAAACGTAAAGGAACTAACACCAAAAAATTTCAAAATACAAAGTAACGGTGACGTCACAGTACTGTTAAAAAAAGATGGATTTTTGATGTGTTACGCTATATGGTGTCCTCACTGTAGAAATAAGGTCGAAATGTGGAACTCTCTAGCACACGAGCTTAAAGGTACAGATTTTGTAATAGCTGCACTAGACTGCGTCAAATATAAAGAATTATCAAAAGCTCTTGGAATATCTGGAATACCTCGTATTTTTTATTTTGACAAGCAGGGAAGACTTGAAGACTATACAGATGAAATGGTTCCAAACGCATTAGTAAACTATGCATGTGAATCAAAAAATCTTTTATGTGAAAAACGTAAATAAACACAGTTTTTTTCTCATACCTAACTATATAGGATATGTCTAGCATCAGTTATAACGATAACATCACTTCTTTGACCATTGAGGAAATTGATACTATGCGAAAGCGTATTATTGATAATCTCTCTGAAATCAATACCAATAAATATAAGATGAAGCCTAATGACTTTACCACGTTGATGAACTACCATAAATACGTATTAAACACGTTAAATAACATGGTAAATGTGAGAACTGTAGAAATGAACAATGCTTATGGAAAGCGCGTTGGTTCAAACTACCAAAAGGGTCAATATGAGCAAAATGGTAAAACTATTGTAACAAACTATGACGGTACTACGAGCGTTGTTGATACAAAAGATTTGAAAGGCAGTACTGAAGAGTGGGCAGCACCTTTTTCACAATCGTTGCTTGTAAATCCTCCTTCTTTTATTTATCCTCCTCAGAACGTTTATACTGCACCAGTCAAGCGTTAAAATTATTTTAAATTACATTAATATTAAAAGCATTAATGTCTACTAACCTACCGGTTAGTTCCATAGTATCTTCTGGACACTTAGCTCCATTTATGTAATAAATACAATCAGGATTTTGTTCACTTGTTACTATAATGTTTTGCTCTTTATAAAATTTACGAGCACCTTTGTCCATCTCCAATGGCAACAAGCTAAAACCAATGTCCATAAGAGTAGCTTTTTGTATAAATTCCTCCAAGTTATGCAGCTGTTCTACTATTGTTTTCAAAACAAAATAACCTATATCTTCTTCCAAATTAGAATTTGAAAACAAGACATACCGTGTTTTAATGGAAGGAATATAATGTTGACGTTCATTTAAACGTGTCAATGCAGGGTACGTTTTGAAAAAATTTTGGTAACTAATAAGCGTTTTATGTAAATAAGGGTTTTCTTTATATATCTGTATTTCAGCAGCCGTTTTGCTGTATAAATTTCCATTGTTAAGCTTATTTAACGTAATAAAGTGCGATGAAACAGAATTTGTTAGCTTCAATAGAAGGTCATTGTTCATTACGGAAACTAAGAACACTACACGTATACTCTTGCCATAGTCTTCTATCAAGGTGTCATATGGTGTTTCGGCTATTTTCACACGTTCAACAGGAATACCACATAAAGCCATAACCTGACGTGCCATAGAATTGCTTAACGAGCCTTTTGGCCCAATATGCATAACAATTGAAGAGCCTTCCAAGTCATTAAAATCAAATATTTTTGTATTGCGGTTATCTGATAAGATTAATACGTTTGCATCGTACAGCGAGCATATATAACGTATGTTTTTAGTATTTGCTTTACTTAAAGTATACTCTGTAGCAATACCAAAATCTGTGTTTCCAATGTTTGTTTGTTCTATACTTTCAGCATTAGAAACAACGCTAGAAACATTAACTTTAAAGTAACCAACACGTTTAAGATGCTCTTTCATAAGAACATTTAAATAATTTCCAAACTCGTAGTTAATATTTTCTTCTGAACCTGTTGCAAACGTTATAACACGTTCTTTTGCTAAGTAATATTCTTTTATAAAGGGGTTAAATGCACGTAAATTGTCATAGTAAAAATATATAAAGAATATTGCTGCAACAGCTAAATAAACTAAAAAAAGCTCCATACTTATACCATAAAGACACAAAAGAATGCGCCTAAAAATAAAAAATATTACACCGGAAGAAAGAAAGAATGACAACGGTACATGGAAAATTTTTTTCAAATTCAAATAAGGAATACGTATCAACAGCTGTATTTCAGAATGTGAAAGAAGAATTAGGGGTAGAGCTAGATGCAACGTTTGTTGAAAATCTTATGAAAATAATGGCCGAAACATACAGTAATAACGAGCGTCCGAAAAATATGGAAATAAATGAGTACGTAAGCTTTTTAAATGAGAAAGTGGTACAACAGTGTTTGGAAAAAGTTAAGACGTCTGCAAGTAATGTAGACTATAAAAAAATTTCACAACGTGCTGCAGAAGAGCGTAACTACGATTTTGCAAAAAAACCTATTCAAAAACATCAAGAAAAAGAAAAAGAAAAAGAAAAAGAACAAGAAAAAGAACAAGAACAAGAAAAACCTAAAAAAGTTTATACACAACAGTATTATCAAAAAAAGGACAATCATGATGAAAATATGACCATTATTCTCGATTTTAGAAAAGACCTTATTGATGTCGATAACAAGAGCTATTGTTTGAAACTTCATAAAGAAGCTAATATAACGTGCATTATACTAAAAAAATTTATGATTGAACTATGCGATACCATAGTAAGTGAACCGTATATATTTGTTGATATTGAAAATATTAATGACAACGAAAAGAGCTGTTTTGTAGAAAACAAAAAAGTAATAGGTCGCATGGTTCAACAAACAAGCACAATATGTAATAAAACCATGTATCTCTATGACCAAGAAGACTGTAAAATAGAGTTAAAAAATCCTATTAAAACAAATCATCTTTATTTTAGTTTTTACAATTATAATGGAGAAAAATTAGATTTAAAGAAAATAAATCTAAAAAAAGTTATAAAAATTGAAAAAAGTGAGTTAAATCAGTTAATAACAGAGGGAATAAATATTGTCAAACCAGGAGAAAACATTACTGTAACAACAGTATCAAAAACTAAAGACAAAAAGGGTGAATACTGGGAATGTTCTCCATTGAAAATCAACGAAACAAAAAGTAATAGCATAATATGTAGTCAGCTACCATCTATGGAACAAGGTTCAAAAATGCTTTTAGAAAAGAAAATATTAAACAGTAACATTTCGTTAGCTATATTTTATAAAAACTGATTTATAAAAAAAAAGATACTATGATTATAAGCTATGTCTCTTTCACGCGAAATAGTATATTCTGAAGATGTTGGTCGTGTCCAAAAGGTTCAGTTTGGCTTATTAAGTCCCGAAAGGATTTTAAAACAATCCGTTTGTGAGGTCACGAAATCATACAGGTCTCACGATGATGTATTGTCAAATAATAAATACAATACACTTCATGACCCACGTATGGGAACTAACGACAGAAATATTTTAAACCCTATTTCCAAACTATCTGTTAAGTACGACCCCGGTTATTTTGGACATATTGTATTACCTAAGCCTGTTATTCCATCTCATTTCTTACTGTTTGTTATCAAAACCCTTAATCTTGTATGCTTCAGATGCTCTGCATTACGAGTAAACAAAAACGATAAAGTAGTTATGGCTGAAATAGAAAGACGAAAGGGAAAGGCTAGAAGCTTATATGTTAAAGACATATCGTCAAAAGTAACAATATGTACTGTCTGCGGTGCAGTTCAAACGTTACAAGTTTCTGCCATTAAGAATATGGTTTCGGGTATTGGTGTGAAATATGGAGGAGATTTAAAATCTGTTGTCACGATAAACGCTGAAAACGTGCTTAAAATATTCAAGCTCATAAGTGATGAAGACTGTGACTTGATGGGTTACGACAACGTTTATTCAAGACCAGATTGGATGGTATGGACAATTTTCCCTGTTCCACCTCTTTCAATGCGTCCTTCCATTAAAGATGAAACAACAGGTAAATCAGACGACGATGACTTGACTATCAAGCTCAATGACATCATAAAGTCATGTGAAGAGCTTCGAAGATTAATGGGTAATGACAAAAAAGAAATAGGAGAAAAAGGAGACATATCAGCACGCATCAATGAATGGTGGAACTGTCTTACATACCATATTTCAACGTACATTGACAATGATGAAAGAGCAGGTAATACGCTTTCTGGAGGTATTCCTACCTCTAAAAGCAGAAGTGGCAGACACTTAAAAACAATCAGAGCACGTATGAAATCCAAGACAGGACATGTCCGTCAAAATATTATGGGTAAGCGTGTTGACCATTCTGCAAGAACAGTCATTACTGGTGACCCAAACCTCAGTATCAATGAGCTCGGTGTACCAGTTGAAATTGCAGAAAATCTTGCATATCCTGAGACTGCATCTAAGTATAACATTGGTTATTTGAATATGCTCTTACAAAAGGGTAAAGTCAAATGGATTGTCAAAAACAAGCTTGGTGAAAAGAGCTCTCTCAAGGCACGGACAATCAATGTTGAATTCTTGAAAAGCATAAATAACCAAACGAATGTAACTATTGAAATTGGAGACAATGTATGGCGTAACTTACAGGATAACGATATTGTGTTTTTCAACAGACAGCCTACGTTACATAAAATGGGAATGATGGCACATAAAGCAGTTATACTTGAAGGAAAGTCATTCCGATTGAACGGTTCTTGTACCTCGCCGTATGCAGCTGATTTCGATGGTGATGAAATGAATATGCATGTACCTATTTCAGAAGCTTGCAAGTATGAACTTGAACATATTACTATTGTTTCGAGCCAAATCGTGAGCCCACAAGCAAGCAAACCAGTCATAGGTTTAATCCAAGACAGTCTTCTTGCATGGTATCTTATAACAAAGACAAACAACAAAATACCTGTAAACGTTTTTATGGATATAAAAGGGCTCTGGACCAATGCTTACATAAACGGTACAAATAAAGATATAAATAATCTTGGTACGCACGATTTTGTAACTCCAGTACTTCCTGAAATTACAGTTACAACAAAACCAGAAAGCAGTACTAGTAGTAACCGTGACCAATACTTGGCTGAATTAAAGCGTTTACACCGAGTATTTGGCATAAACAAAAACAATGACGAGTATGAAAATTATGCAGACCAAGCATTAATGGATGAAGTCAAAAATTTATACAACAAGAACAGTATCAAAATTGAAAACGGTACATATATTCAAGGTATTTTTGACAAAAAGATGCTCGGTAAATCAGCTAACGGTGGATTGATACATAGCTGTTGGAAAGATTGTGGACATATACGGACCAGAGACTTCATTGATACCATGAATAAAGTTGCAACAAACTGGCTCTTGTATGAAGGCTTCAGTGTTGGTCTCAAAGACATGCGTATATATGACCAGGAATCCATTCAAAACATTAACAACCTCATCGAAGAAGGTTTCACAAAGAGCGAAGAGCTTATTGAACAGTTGTATTCTGGTGAAGTTATAACACGTACAGAAGCAACGCCACGAAACCAATTTGAGGCAGACATCAGCAAAACTCTCCGAGGCATTCGTATGAAAGTCGAAAAAATTACGGACAAGTTTATTGAGGTAGATAACCGTATGAACAGTATGATTACATCTGGCTCAAAAGGTTCTAAGGCTAATAGTGTGTCCGTAATTTCAATGCTGGGTCAACAAAGTGTTGATGGTTTACGGATCCAAGATACAATGGACCATAGACCACTGCCTTTTTATTCAAGAGACACGGTATTACCGAGCGCAAGAGGATTCATTAAAAATTCCTATTACTCTGGACTGGACCCAGTGGAATACTTGTACCATGCGATGGAAGGTCGTCTTGGTGTTATTTCTACCTCTATTAAGACTGCTACAACAGGTTATATCCAGCGCAAGCTTGTAAAAGTAATGGAAGATTTAAAAGTATTCTATGACGGTACTGTAAGGAATGCCCATAATATTGTTATTCAACCTCTATACGGTAATGATGGTCTTGATGCTTCCAAGGTTGAAAGAATTAAACCCAGATTTATGAATATGAACAGCCAAAATTTCGAACAAACTTACAAACTTACACAGGAAGATATGCAAACACTTTTGGACCAAGACACTTACAATCGAGTTGTATCTATTCCAAACTACAACGAAATAATTACCCAGGAATACGTACAGCTACAAGAAGACAAACAGTTTGCATCAAAAGCATTCAATAAAGGCATTGAAAGTCCGGTAAACTATAACCGCATTATTAATGATACTTACTACAAATTCAAGCTAAATGAAAAAGAAAAAGCATCTATAAGCCCAGTTGACATTATACTAAAAGTAAATAACCTGTTTGATTACCTTGTCATTGACGATAGTGTTGAAATTAATAACATTGCACAGCGAGGTTTCCAAATTATTACTCGAGAACGTCTGTGTACCAAAACGTTACTGGAAAATAAATTTAATTCAGAAGCGTTTGAATACCTCCTTGAAAAAATCAAATATATGTTTGTTGACGCTGTTATCAACCCAGGAGAAATGGTAGGTACTGTTGCAGCACAGTCTATTGGTGAACCTTGTACCCAGCTAACACTGGATTCTTTCCATAATACTGGTTTATCCACAGGTGCTAATGTTTCACGTGGTGTTCCAAGAATAAAAGAACTGCTGGAAAATTCAAAATCAATTGCAACACCATCTGCAACCATAGTTATGAGCAAAGAACTTCGAGAACTATATAAAAACGAAGACAACAATAAGCTTTATATGGAAGCAAATAAAATTGCAGCACAAACCACAGAAACACGTCTTGGTTCTATGATTGATATGAGCTACAACATCGAATCAATATACGACCCAGAAGACAAAACAACAATTGTAGAAGAAGACAGAGAAATGATTGAAGAATTTTACAAATATTACGCATTAATAACAGGTAACAGTTATGAACAATCTAAATCCAGCTTCGTTATTCGTATGGTACTCAGTAACAATGAACTGATTTCCAAAAACTTCAGAACAAGCGAAATTAAGCAGGCTATTGAAGAGCAATATCCAGAAATGCAAGTTATTGTAGCTAATGATAATGCAGATAAAATAGTAATGCGCATTAGGACACGTAATGGTAATAACCGAACCACCATAAAGATGCTCAAAGACACTGTTATAAGAGGTATTGATAACATTAAGCTAGCAATAGCAAATGAAAAACAACCAGAGTTCATAAGCACTGATGGAACCAACTTGATAGACCTCTTAGCGATGCATAACATTGATCAACAAGAAACACTGTCAAATCAGATTGACGAAATATATGAAATCTTCGGGATTGAAGCAGCACGATATATGCTTCTCAAAGAATTCAATGATGTGCTAGAAGCTGCAGAAACAACGATTAATATGCGTCATCTTGAATTATTGTGTGACACAATGACATACCAGGGCTTTACTGTATCTGTTTCTATCCACGGTGTTAAAAAGACAGACAGTGGACCTCTTGCAAGAGCATCGTTTGAAGAAACTACAACTGAATTGACGCGTGCTGCAGTGTTTCATGAAGACGATAATATGAATGGTGTAAGCGCCAACATTATGTTTGGTCAATACCTCAAAGCAGGTACCAATGACTTCGGTCTTGTATTGGATGAAAATATGATACTCAACAATGACTATGAGCCAGAAGAAGACGAGGAAGCTTCATATGTTGAGTTTGTCAACGTCATAGAAGAAGAAGCATACTGCAATAATGAAGAGTTTGACCTTACGTTTGATTTCTAAAAATGATTTATTTTAAATACTTTGTAAATGCACTTACTGCAATTACAAAACACACTAGAAGCACGTGCACTTAAGCACATAGAAGAGTTGGAAATGCTGGTAAAGACTACTAGCATAAGAGCAATATTGTGTTTCATAATACAGCGTAGTGACACCAATGTTTTCCAGACTTCTCACATAGACCCTATTTAAGCGGTCTACAAGGCTTGGAAAAATGGCGTTGAAATTAAGACCATACAAGTAGAATGGAAAAAGGAAGGCACATGCACGTTTTTGCGTAATGATATGCCTATTTTATTAAGTGATACATACGGACCGCATTACACAAAGACAATGAAAAAACTAAAAAGACTTAACCTTAATCGCCGTGTTGAACAAGAAACCGTGATGGTATAAAGCCATTACCATCATAAAATTCTTTGTCAGGATAAAGAGGAACAACAAATTGCTGCATTGTTGGGTGCGGAATATATTCTTGTGGGTATTGCTGTGCTATTTGGAATAGTCTTGCAGATGTAGAATTTTCAAAAAATCTAACAGGACTAGAAGGGCCATAAGGAACTGGATGACTATTTAAGCCATGAGGACCAGAAGGACCAGAAGGACCAGAAGGACCAGAAGGACCAGAAGGACCAGAAGGACCAGAAGGACCAGAAGGACCAGAAGGACCATGAGGATTATTCAAACCCATTTTAACACGCATATTATGTGTTTGTACCATATCATTATACCATCGCATACGAATAATTTCTGAAATAACTTTGGGAGTATTATTTCTCAATTCACAATGAAGTTTTTCTGGTTCAACCGTTTCTTCTTCTGTAATTATTGGTGTCACCTTGCGACGTGATCTCTTTCTTTTACCTTTATATACCGTAGTATACTCATGTTCATTGCTCGAACCCATCGAGTTATTTAAAATAATACTTTATATTATTCTTAATCAATTTTAAAAATAAAAATTTACTTTGACTCCATGTTATTAAGCACCATAACAACAGCCCAAACAACGACTGATGAAATAATAGCTTCCTCCATAGTTCGACCAGCTTGCCACAACAGCATAACAGTTACGAAGAAACGCACGAAGATGTTTTCAAACAACTTAGTAAGCACTTCAGGCATTACGGGGAAAATGGTAGCAAAACCTACACCGCTAATGACAGTAGCGAAGGCGTATTGGTATCCAGCGGGGATAGCGTCAAGAAGTCCCAACAATTCCATTATAAAATTAGCAAATAAATTATTTTTAAAAATAAAAAATAAATAAAATATAATGACGATACCAACACTCTATTACACCAGGTACATAAGGAATGTATGCTCTAATATATACTCTAATAATGGAATGCCTTTTTTGAACGTTATACTCCAATCCTTTAAAGATAACCTGGTATGTAGGAGCAAAAATAGTGCTGACAAAACGCTAAAGTATTGTATAACCGTAGCCGGTAATGTATCATTATTAAAAAATACAACGTTCTTTATGGAACAAAGCTATGATAGATGGAAGATGGAAATGCAGTCATGTCTTACATCTGCGGCATCAACGTACCTAGAAGACATACTTAACGGTAAAGAGCAAAAAAATAACATGGAAGAGCTAAAAAGCATTATGCAAAATCCTTTAAAGGTAGACCAATTTAGCACAAAACCACTCATAACCATAGACGTACATGAAGAAACTATTTCAAAATTATACGCAAACAACTACATAGACTACATACAAATAAGAGACTACGGCTTGTACCATACAGGTAGAAATGTTGCCAATTTTGATGTCCCATTATTTCAATGCGAACAGGAAATACGCTTTATTCCTTATTATGCAAATAAAAACATACACTTACTTATGAGTATAAAACCAAAAAATATAAATCAAATAAAAAAGTCACAGTACAGTCTTGATATCAGTGACACTCTTACTCTTCCACCTTATTTGTATTTAGGCCTGAAATAAACGTTTCTAAACTTTTGTATTTCTTCATCCAATAGTATACTTTTCGTTACGTCGTCAAAGGTCCTTCCACGAGCCATCTGCAATATAAAGTACATCGAATAAACTCCACACTCGCTATTACCGTATTGGAAACGTATTTTGTTATATGCGTATACTGGTTGGCGACGAATACCAAGCAACGAATGCAGTTCACGCATACTTTCCATAATACGGTTTTTAAGAACCATAATCTGTTTGGGAGGACATCCCATAGACGTAGAATACGAGTCAAAATAATAAACACCACCTCCATTTTTCATATCCTGTACCAAGTCTACATACATTGCAACCCAATGTGAACCGCTCTTATGACTTGGGTCCAAGTTGAAAATGAAACCAATTTTTCGAACACCATTGTTATACATCTTGATAACATTGATATTTTTTATTTCGGTAAATAGTGCATCAAAGTCGATTGGTACAGGTCCAAAGAACTTGAAAGAACCACGATAAAGTTTTTCATACATACGCATAGCATTACTAATATTAGTTGTTGAAAGCCAGTCATTGGGTCCACTTGGTCCTCGAGGTTTAAACTGGTTTTCAAGAGTATGTTTTTCTGGACTACGAGAAATAAAATCCTGGTCTAACCAACACCACTCCACGCTGCATTGATTATTTAATTTGTCATTTATTAAGTTCCATAACTGCTGTTTACTAGCATTGGAATATCCTACAATTTTATTGTTGGTATATTTCTTGTTATATTCTTGTATAATTTTCAACAACTGGTTACGATTAAAACAAGTAGAGCTCCCATCTTTTAAATTTTTAACTGTATCTATCGAGCATGAATTGTTTACAAATAAAGAAAGGTCTTGAGTAACGTCACGAGGCAATCCACCATGGTGCATCAACGACGGACGATAGGTTTCTTTGATTTGCTCGAACGTTAATTTTCTTCCTCCAGTCATAGCCTTTATATTAATTTGAGAATTTTTTTAAAAATGTATGAAATAAACTACCAATAACGGCATTATATTATAAGAGTAGATTTTTAAATTGTATCATAGAATATGCTGTTATAACAGACGATAATTCTTTTTCAACAACTTTTTCTTGTCCCTGTTCTTGTCCCTGTTCTTGTCCCTGTTCTTGTTCCTGTTCTTGTCCCTGTTCTTGTCGCTCTTTCAGCTTAGGTACAATAATGTTTTCATCGTACACTATATGTATGTACATAGTGCCTCTTTCATCTTGGTCGTTTTTGTAAAAACCAAAGCCTTCCAACATTACAATTTTTGCTGTTTCCTTTTTCCATAACTCGAGATTAACTGTTAAGTCCGCCCATTCCAAAAAGAGTTCTTGTTGCCATTTTCCAACAGCAGCTTCTACGAAAATATCGTCTTGGTTAAAGCGAAATACGTTGTCTAAGTAGTCTTTTATACGCACATCAAATATTGCATCACCATATACCTTACTTCCAGGAGCCATTTGATGACCTTCATTTGGAAGCTTAAACCGCTGGTACCGTAATGATATAGCAACTTTTGAACGGTCTTCAACAACAGTTTCACCATCAAATCTTCGTCGCTTAACGCTTACACGCACTATTCGTCCATTATAAATATCTTTGAGCTTGGCATTAACGTTTACAGAAGTGTCTTTAATTTTAGAACCAAGGTCTTTTGCAAAATCATGGGTAGACTTTAGTGTATTAAAAATAATATTTCCTTCATCTCCTATAAGCGTGTTTGCAAGGTTAAAAATTTTGTCTTGGTCCATCATAATGCCTCCAATGTTAGAAAACAGTGTTCCGAATATATCAGTACTTTCAAGAACGTTATCAAACAAGCCGTAATCCTGCACCATAACAAACATGTCGTTATTACTAAACTGCTCTTTAAAGAATACCATGGGGTCAAAATTTTCCCAGTCTTCATCTTCGTATTTTACATTTTCACCATTGCTTTCAATAAGCATCTTGTATGCTTCAGATATTTCACGAAATTTTTCTGCATCACCCCCTTTATCTGGATGGTGTTTTAGTGCAAGCTTATGGTAAGATTTTTTAATTAAATCTTTATCTGCGCCATCACTTATTCCAAGTATATCACAAGCTTCTTTATACGTACGCATTTACATTATAAAGCTTATTTTTAGTAAACATTTAAAACGCCCAAAAATAAAAATCAAAATCAAATAAATAATGAGTAAGAAAGAAATACTTAAGAAGCTCGCAAACAACGAAATAACTACAGAAGAAGCAGAAACACTGCTTGAAACAAAAGAAGTATCGTTTAAAGCAACACCTAAAGGTTGTATTGGCATTTATGGACTACGACGAATGCCTATTTCACTGTACAAAGATGAGCTTCAAAAAATCAGAGAAAAAATCGATGACGGCAGCCTAGACGCCTTCATAGAAGAAAATAAAAAATTATTGAAGTAAATAAGCGTTCTTTTTTATCAAACTCAGAAAAAATAACTGCGTTTGTGTATCCCATAAGTTAAAAAAATTATCCATTTTTTGAACGCTTTCTTTTGGATTTTTAGTGTCACCAGACACGTAATTTACGAGCCTGTCGATTTTATCGGGCCGAATTTTACGTAACCCTTCTGTTATATTACTGTTATGGGTTATTGCAATCAAATTGAAGAAATAAGGCATATTTATTACGCGTTCTTCGCGTCCGTCAATAAACAAATACCCTTCTCCGTACGTATGGTCCTTTGTACCAAACTGACGCTCTTTCCAGAAAGTGCGCTTAAACGCCATTGATGCTTCGGAAATAAATGAACCATTATTTATAAAGCTAGTGTCTTCGACAATATCGTAAACACCTATATCTGTACAGCCAACACAGTCACGACGATAGTGCATCATTAAAGCAACACGTGAGTAAATAGAGCACGGAAAATAGTAATCATCGTCATCCATAAACGCTATTATTTCATATGAACTTTGCTGTACACCAATGTCGCGTTTTTGAGCCAATGTTGGTATATCTGTATAACGAACATATTTTATACGCTTATCTACAGGTAATACACTCTTTAAATTGTCATTTCCATCATCAATAATAACCCATTCCAATTTATCTTTTGGATATTCGAACTCATAAAAATTACGAATAGGTAGCTCGAAAATATCCTTACGATTTTTTGTAATTGTAACAATGGACACACATGGTAAGTCTTCGTAGCTTAATTTTGGTAAAGGTATTTTTCCTTCATTGTCCATATTTGGTTTCAAAAATAATTGTGCGTTTTGTTTTGCAGAAGCTTCGATAGCCGCGTTATCAGAATATTTTGAAATTATGTCAAGCTTGATTTTAAACGCATTTAATTTATATTTTGTAAAAGTTGTATTGACTCTCATTTTAAACATTTCGTTACTCATTTCTAGAATTTTTGTAATTTTTTCTTCAATTTCATCAATATTTGAAGAAAATTCTACAAATTTTGAATAATCTCTATCCAAAAGTTTGTCTGAACTTCGCTCTGAAACAACAAGACATTCTCCAAGCGAAAGAGCATAGCTTAAACGAGCAGTTTCCAAAATAGCGTTATCATAGTAATGCAAATTCAAAAGTATTTTAGACCGTTTAAAAACATTGTGCCTGTTTTCTCCCCAAACATCGTAATTTTTAGCAACATAAATTTTTATTCCTCTTTTTTCCAGATTATTTATAACTTTTTTTCTTTTTTCGTTCATCATACCTATAAAAAGTACATCAATATCTTTTTCTACATCAAGACGGTCATTACGCGTTAAATGCTTCATATATAAAAGAGGGACGTAGCAGAACGGTACATTTATTTTTCTTTTCAAATTATTCATATTGCACATAGAATAATCCCATACTTGGTGTGCACCATTTAAAAGTTTAAAATAAAGAGGAGTAAACCAGGATGTATTTGGTACTCCAGACTGTTCAAGCTGCATGGCTATGTAATTTTTTGGAACATAGGAATGCTCTGTAAAATTGTTTAAACCAAATATTATATAGAGGTCTTCATCATTTTTTAAAATTTTTTGAACAACTCCACATTGTATCTTATTTTCACGAAGATAATCAACCATACCTTCTACAATGTCATCAAATGCTTTGTTATTGCTGTAAATTTTCATACTTATTCTTTTTATAAAGTAACTTTTTAACCATTTTAATTAAAAAAGTAAAAATTAACAGTTGGGCCGCGGTGCTGGTGTAATATTAACAGCTCTTGTAGGATTGCCTATGAATAAAGGAGCATTATCGAGGTTATTGCTAACGCTAAAATAAGTATCATACATATCCATAGTACTCATTACATTTTCTAGTCCTATAAGATCCGGTCTTCGGGTCGCATCAAGCTTATTTAAACGTCCAAGACCACGAAGAGAGTTTTCATTCTTGATATTGATGTTTGTACCGGCAATATGTGGCATTGGGTCATACGATAAAGAATTTTCTCCGTTTTGCTCATAATCTATGTCATAGTTTAATGGAAGACCATCTTTATTTTTGGCGTTTAAGTAACGTGTCCAATATTTTTTTGAACGTCCATCAATGCCGTCATATTTCATCAAACGACCACGTACGTTTTCTCTTACTAACTGTGTATTTTGAGGAGGCTCTATATTGTACACCTCTGGTCGTGCAATGATAAAATTGCGGCGGAGTATCTCATCGTTACCCATAGCTCGTTGTACAAAGAACTCGTTATCATTGGGAAATACACAGAAATAATCTTTTTTCACAAATTTTGATGCGTTGTTATAACTGTTGCTCATTATAATATTACAAAACATTTAAAACTGATTACAAGATTACAAGATTACAAGATTACAAGATTACAAGATTACAAGATTACAAGAATTAAAATGAATAAGCAACTTGAGCATCTAATAAACCAAGATAATGAGCATTTTAAGGAATTATTTTTCGAAAAACTTGAAAGTATTACGAATAATAGCGTTATACTGGAAATTTTAGACAATCTAAAGCACGAGCGTTATTGTAAAGAAGAAAATTTTGATAAATCTAAATACATTGAAACACAGCTGTATAACATAGGCGGGAAAGAGTATATGATAGACATAAATAACGGTATTGTATTTGGCGGTAAACGTGCAGACATCATAGAAGTATTAACACAAGATGAATTAAAAAAATTAAAAGAAGACTATTCAGAACGGTGACGGTAATTTGTCTTCTTTGTTGATTATTTTTAGCTCTTTTTCTGCTTTAGTGGTATCTGATTTTGTTTTAAAGGATAGAATCTTCTTTTTTGCCACAACGTTAACGGGTCTTACGGGAGCAACAGCAGCAGGAGCAGGAGCAACAGCAGCAGGAGCAGGAGCAGGAACAACATCAGGAACAACATTAGGAGCAGGAACAACATTAGGAGCAGGAGCAGGAGCAGGAGCAACAACATTAGGAGCAGGAGCAACAGCAACAGGAGCAGGAACAACATCAGGAGCAACAGCAGGAACAACATCAGGAGCAGAAGCAGGAGCAACAGCAGGAGCAGGAACAACATCAGGAACAACATTAGGAGCAGGAGCAGGAGCAGCAGCAGGAGCAGGAACAACAGCAGGAGCAGGAGCAACAACATTAGGAGCAGGAGCAACATCAGCAGCAGGAGCAGGAACAACAT